>JACXTT010001102.1_pt1 | contig 45885 bp, 62 predicted proteins | sample 9270951 | NCBI WGS metagenome assembly JACXTT01 (sample SAMN15532306, study PRJNA645909) | rock metagenome | isolation source: weathered quartz diorite | place: Puerto Rico | collected 2017-06-21 | reverse complement strand
TCATCAAAGAAGCCGTTTTTTATGCCGTTTTTTAAAGGTTATCAAGGAGGGTCAGAGTCCCTTCTTCCGCACAAACCTTTAAAACAGCCCTTAGAGGCTGTTTTTTCTTTTACTGGACACACTTTAGACACATTGCAAAATAATCTTACTTATTTTGCGGTCAAGAAAATGAAAGCTCCTTCAGAACCGGCCATCAATAAAGATAACCCTAACCTTTGGTTTGTTTACTATAATATAGATGTGCCATTCCCGCTATGGCACAAATACCCCCGCAAACGTATTCGTATAAAAGAGTACGACGATATCAACAGCTATACTGGTGAAGAAAAAGAAAAATACGCGGAGTTCAGGCGTAGGGTTTGGAAGTATGCATTGGAGGTTTTAAAGTACAATCCTTTTGAGGACGAACTTGCCGCACTTAACAATATCAAATCTGAAACTGTTGTAGTTGAAAAGGAAGTTGCCCGCAAAGAAGCGTTAAGTGCTGAACAACTTTTAAAGTTAACTCCTGTTGCCGATGCTCTCGATAAGTTTGTTAATGATAAAAAAGACAACATTAAAAACGTTAACACGCTATCTACTTATACCGGCGTAGTTAAATGGCTTAAAAAATATTTCGAACAACAAGGCCTATCGCATATACCAATTAACGAAGTTAGCCGCTTACAGATCGCCGGAGCTTTGAACATGGCTAAAAAAGAAGGAAACCGGGGCAAACCCTGGGGACCGACTACCTATAATAACAATATTGATTTCGCCAATACGGTATTTAATTGGCTTGTTGATAATGATTATATGGATAAGAACCCCGGCAAACAAATCAAGAAAGTAAGGGAGAAAAAAACCAAACATAAGTGGTACGACCGAGATATATTTCGTAAAGTTCAAAATGCGTTGCTTGATGCCGGTGAAATTCCCGTATACCGGGCTATGGGTTTTACTTACTTTATTTGGATACGTAGCCAATCTGAGTTACTGCAATTAAAGTTCGCAGATATTGACCGCACTTTAAAACGAGTTCGGTTTTCTGAAGAGTTATCTAAAAACGATACGGAGCAGTACCGGGACTACGATCCTGAATTTGACGAGTTTTTGGATGAAATGGAATTTGATAAGTACCCTAAAAACTGGTACATCTTTGGCAAGAATGGGGAACCATCGCCAATCAGATCAGGTAAAAATTATTTGGCTAATCATTACCGGCCGATAAGGGAAGCGTTAGAGCTTTCCGATAAGTACACTATCTACAGCATGAAACATACCGGCATTATTCATGCAATGATGAAGGGGATGGACGGATATGCGATAACTTATAAAGCCAGGCACGAAACAATCAAAACAACAGACGACTATAAAAGAGACTACGACTTTACGCTTGCCAATATTTATAAACCCGAAGATTTGGAATGGTATTATAAACCAACTGCATAAAAAGCCGTTGCAATCATTGCGACTGTAACGGCTCACTTTTAAAAATTAAGAAACATGTACTTTGGGAAGTATTTCTTTCATCCTGTTATTATACGCCAGGCTTCACATAAATTTATTCGCATGTGCTGCCAGTAAGTGCAATCATAGTGCTTTACATCTTCATAGCAACGCCACGGTAATATGCCGTATTTTAAACAATCCAACACCTGCGTTAACTTACTTGGTTCGTAATCAATTTTTAAGCCGACCTCATCCCATTCACCTGTTTTAATATCAATAACATCCTGCTTCATTAACACATAGTCAAATTCATCTGTAGATGATTTAACATGAACTGTCATGCCGGGCTTTAAGTGTTTTAGCTTCATGTAAGCAAACATAACAGACTTCTATTTTTTATTTTTACGGTAAACCGTAAAGGCCAAATTATTTTATATTTAAAAAATTCCATGAAGCCGATACGATGGGCTGTATCCTTTGGTTGTGCTGACTATAATAGTAACGCCCTGCCAAATCAAAACTACCCCAAGCTAATTCTACTCCCACGGACGGTATTGCTGTACCGCTTGTAAAATCATAAGCAGTGCGTAATTGGCCCTTTAAATTAAAGTTTGAAGGGGATGATTTTACCGAAAAGGTTTCAAACCCTGTTACAGTTGTAAATGGGTTTGCGCTGCTTATATCAAGTAATGATTTTTGAGGGCCGTATTTACCCAAAAACGAAAGCAACTTATATTTAGGTTGCCAGTATTGCAATATTGTTAATTTGTCTATCGCATGGTAGTTGAACGTGCCATTATCGGTACTGTCTATACCAGGTGTGTATGTCAACGATATAAACTCATTCTCGTAATGCCTTACCTTTCTTTTTAACGAATCAATGGTTACGCTTGCTTTCAAATTATCAGCGTGTGATGATGTAGCTATTCGCTTCCAGTCTTCAACCCGTTTTGTCAGGATACCGATAGCCAAAGCGTTAGTGTCGGCCCCGCTCTCCGTTCTTTCCAAAACTTCATTTATTGCCTTATCTGAAGATGAGTTTTGTTGCGCCGGTACCTGAAAGTGACTGATGCCGTTTTTATCTGTAAAGGTTTTAATTGGCGCAACAGCGAAACTACTTTTTGCAGCGTTCATTAATTTAACTTCATCTTCTTTTTGTCGTAACTCCTTACGGTAGTGGTTCGCGCTAAGTATCGCAAGTACTGCTATTATGGCAATCGCTGCAAATAGGAATTTTTTCCAGTTAGTTTTCATTTTTCTGCTTTTTTATGATCTGCTTTGCGGGTAGTACAACCCTGACCCGGTACACACTATCTTGTTTGTCGATTATTTTGTTTTTAATGAGTAATTTGTTTATTAAGTCATTGTTGATGCTGTCCTTTATTGCCAATTGCTTTTGCATGTATTCAAGTTCTTTGGTACATGTCGGGTCTTTCGAAGGCCCCCAAACTTCTACCGCTACCCATATTAACACCACAATAACAGCGGGCCAACCATGCTTTTTGAAATCCCAATCCTTTAATAGTTCTAATATGGCCTGCATTATTTATCATAGTTATATTTGTACATAAGTTGTGCCTGTTATGAATTTGCCTGCGTTATGCAATGCTAAAAGTCCCGATAGTGTGTTGCCTAATTTCATCTCCAGGTGCGGGTAATCTTTGAATGAGCCTGTAAATTCTCCGCCCCAATTAAAACCATACGCCTTGAAAATATTAACCACCGTCATCCAATTCGGATGTTTTTCATTCCATATCGTTTCGCCGTTAACCACTAAAGCAAAATCAATTGCAAGGCCGTAGTTGTGCCATGATTGCCCGGCTTTTGCTTGACTAACAATATTACCCATTGGTCTTACGCTGTTTTTTCCATCGGGGTTAACTACGGTCCTTCCCAAAGCGTATAATTTATCACTTTCGGCAAACGTTCGATATCCCTGAGTAATAATTGGATGTACTTCAGCAGGGGTTGATTTAACAGCTTCATTGTATGCCAACAGCGTTATGTCCCTTAGTTTGGGGTGAAGTGTTTGTATTTGGGCTATTGAGTTATCCATTTTATTATACGTTAATGCTGTTGGCATTGCTTACTATCGGCGAAGTTATTGCCGGCAATTGTTGGGCCTGATCTAACGCCCTGCTAATTGTTTCATCCTTTTTACTCGATGCTGTTGAAGTATCATAGTAATATTTTACCACGAGTGTTAATAAAACTATGCAACTATCGTGTAGAGCCGGGTAATTGGCCATTACCCAAAACAGGCCATATATTAATGGCAGCGCTAAAAAATTTTTGAATGGGAATTTTTGAATGTAATCAAATAGTGCTTTCATGGTTTCTTTATTTTTAAAGTGTCAATTTTAACGCTGTCTATTTTAACTCTACCTGGCAAGCCCCTCAAGTAAACATCAATGTCTTTTTGTAACGTTATTTTTTGCGTATCGTCCTGGGCCGGGTCGTATATAACTACTGAACGGTAGTCTCTTACTGTTGTTAAAAGTAACAGGTAGTCGTCGGCAGTTAGCGTTACCGTTTTCTGATAAATTGGTTTGGTTTGGGCCATTGCGGCAAAAGATGCGATCAACAGCAAAAGCGTTAGCGTTTTTTTCATGTTTGTGATATATTAAAATAGCCGTGTCCAGTTGCTTACACCATCGGCAAAAAACATTGCACTTGTACCGGCTGCGATGGTGGTGGTGCCAGTAATAGTATCTGTGCCGTTTGGTACGGCTGTGATGGTTCCGGAGCCCGTATTTGCAATTACATAGGTTTGCCCGGTAAAGGGGCTGGGGAACGTAACGTTAAAGCTGTTAGCCGTACATTTTATGTAGTAATCCAGTAATGTGGCTGTGTAATTTGCTGTTTTAGATACCAGGTTATAAGACATACTTTTCGTGTATGTCCTATTATATTGATCGACGCCCAATAATGTTCCCGAACCCGTCCTGATAGTGAACATACCGCCGTTGGGTGTGGTTTGACTATCATAAACATCTAAAGCCGTACCGTTAGAAGCTGTATTGCGCTGTACCCTAAAGCCGTGGTAAACATTTACCTCTACATAGGCCGATGATGAATTGTAACGCAAGCTGCTATTGTTCGTGGCCTGCCCGGTACCTAAAATAATATAAATATCATCGTTAAGTGTTTGGTTAGCAGTAAACGAGTTAGCAGCGCCAATGTATGTGGTAACCTCAAAAAAGTAGTTTGACGCGCCCGATGTTGGGTTGTACCCATTAAATGCCGCGTTGGTAAACCTAAATGTTATGGCCGCGTTTGCTGTGCCGTTGCCAACAAACCACAGTGTGCCAATACTGATATTGCTTGCCGTTTGTTCAAATGCCCTGCGGGTAAGTATCCAGGGGTGTGTGCTGTCGCCAAGCTGTGTTAGTACAAAAACGCCGTTGTTGCTGTGAGTAGTTTCATTCTTTACCAAAACAGCATCGTTTAACTGCACCGCGTAACCATCAATAACCAAAGCACCGTTGGCATTAGCGGTGTACACGGATGCCACATTTACAGAGTTCCATGTATAAGCGGGTAGCGCTGCTGTGGTTGCGCATTGCAGTGGCGGAGTAGTTGAAGTGTTCAATAATGAAACCGATGCCTGTAATTTTCCAAAAGCACTTAAAAAACTATCAGAAGATGTTATAGTAGCGACGGTTGATGTGCTTAAACCCGTCAAGGTTGTGGATAACGCCGTTGATGAAGTAAGATACGTACTGTTATCGTAACTAAGCGATGTACCTGTAGCTTTAACAAAGCCAGTACCATTTATCGGGTTAATATCAGCAGTGCCATTAAATGACACCCCTTGTATCAGCCTGGCTGTTGTTAAAAACCCTGCACCCCCCGTGGTATTTTGGTTAAATATAGGGAAGGTATTTGTGCCCGATGTTAGGTTTTTATTTGTAAAAGTGGTAGTAGAACTTGCTGTAACAGAACCGCCACCCGCTACCAGCGCGTTCACCTGCTTTTGGGTGTACAACGAATTACTATCTGCCGTGGTTGTGGTTGGCGTTGTAACAAGTTTAGGCTTTCCCTTTATGAGTAAGTCCTGATTATTGCTGCCAATTGTTTGCTGAGCGTAACTGTACGCCGAAAGCAATAAAAATAAGCCGAAGATTAGTTTTTTCATTTCGATTATTGTATTATAGTTTTTAATAAATTACTCATTGTATCCTGGCCTGTTTGTAGCGGATGTATGCCGTCGCTGTTTAACAGCGAGTCACCGCCATTGGCAAGTGTGTAAGCATTCAGGTCTAAAAAAATTATACCTAATTCACTTGCTATTTGCGCTGTTATTGCCAATAAGCCCGTTGTACCGCCGTACCAGGTTCTGCTACTTGCATACCAGGGATTAGATAGCACAATTTTTGCCTTAGCCCAACCGATCGTTATAAAAGATTGTATCCATGCTTTATAAGTGGCCTTCCACGCTGTCGGCGTTGTGATTGTATAATCGTCATTGGCACCTAAACAAAGCACAAGCCACCCCGAGTTATTGGGTGCATAGCTTTGCAAAAGGCCCTGATCCTGTACACCTATGGCGCCGCTCATGGTGTACCCGGCAATAGCGTGGTTATATACTTTCATATTCCTGGCCCTGGCGGTTTGATTTATCCAGCTATTGTACTGGCCAACAGGGTATGCCGACATACCGCTATCGCCAACAGAGGCAATAAAATCTACGTAAGGGATAGCGTATTTTGCGGCGAGGTAATTACGAATGTTTTTATCATCTGCCGCCGAAGCCTCATTGCTAAGCAGTATCAAAGCATAGATATCAAACGATGCTCCGGGATTGGTGTCATCACCGATAGATAGCCTTGATACGGCATTCGAGCCGGGCCCTGTATAATCAGTTAAATTATACGGCCCCTTACCGGCCCCGCCTTTGGTATTGGCACCATTAACTACAAATTTTTGAATATCAAAGTAAGAAGTCCAAAGGTTTGAGTTTTGCTGTAGGTTAAAACTTGCTCCCGCTGCCACACCTAAATAATCATACGGAGCAGAACCGCCAATATTCATTTGATTGATACCGTCATACCCGGTACCAGTTTTAACAATACCTCTTTGGTTTGAACCAGGCGATAGCTGCCTTGTTACCAAATACAGCGTATAGGGCTGACTGCAACTTACAGACGTATTTTTTATAAAGTTTCCTGAAACGAAATGCCCGAATGGCAGGCGGCCGCTGGTATCCAATAATGGTTTGTTGGCTCCTGTAGCCTGTACCAGGTTATAGCCATTGCCCGACTTATCATTAACCTGCGCTATAAGGCCGTCGCCGCCAAGTATCATGGACGACTTATCTGAAAAATCATACCAGGCCACCAAGCCAGTTGCAGATGTTGGCACATAAGTACCCGAACCTACATAAGTCTTTAATTGTGCGCCGGTAGCGACCTTATAAGCAGACCCGCTTTTAACCGCGAAAGTATCGGTATCTAATACCTTAAACGTGTCGCCGAACAGATAATTAATCAACTGATAACCGCTTACCAGCTTACCGTTCCCTGTATTAGGGTTGATGTGTAAAAAATTGGTTTGAATTGTTACGTTCGATGCGACAGATGTGTAAAAGTTCTTAACATCCAAAAGTGTAATGTAGCCGCTTACAACGCCCAAACTACTCATTCCAATAAGTGTATCGGTATCTGCTAAAGAACCGATAACCGGGTATGTATTGAAGTTGACCTGCATGTTAGTTTATAATTTGAGGGTTCCCGCTGCCATCTAAAATTAAATTACCGCTACCGTCCCGTAAGTAAACAGGTGCGCCCCTGTATAATATCAAAACATAATCATCTGGTTGAAACATACTATTTGTTAGTGTAACCGTACCTGTTGTTGAATTAAAGGCCATATAGGTACTGCTGCGGGCCAGCGTTCCGATAGGCACACCCTCAATACTGAGGTAGGTAAGTTGCTTACCGACCAAGGCCGCATTGGTGTAGGTGGCTGATGCAGAGCTCCCTTGTATAAATTCAAGCCGGCTTACGATAAGGGTATTATCAAGTGAGCGCTTTGGGGTGAAATACATGTTGGTTGAACCCTCTGCAAGCGAATCGGTATTTGCAATTGACGAACCGCCGCTCGATTTCGCCACTAAGTCACTATCAACTACACCGTTTTGAAACCAGTACTCGGTGCGAATGCCGCCTGTAAAAGTACCATCACTGTTTAAGGTACCGCCAACGTTAACCAAGATAGGAAAGCCACCCGATCTTAACAGGTCTTGTATTGTTGAATTTGAGTTTGCCAAATAGGCCTTTACTTCCGCAAGGTCCTGATAATCTCTCGTCACGTTTGGCGTTAATGATACATCGAGGTATTGGCTGCGGGCATCAACCCCGCTACCTGTTTTATATAGTTGTTTTGCGAGGGCTAAAAACTTCGCCGGATTTATTGCTGTTGTTGGCATGGTTATGTGATGCTAATGTTTACTGTATTGCCAGTTGTTGTTGTAAAGTTTGCCGGGGCATACCATGTATAATAGTCATATCCCCGTGCTGTGAATTTTCTTGCTGATGAACTATCTACATCAAACGTATCAGTACCAAATGTTAGGTTGCCGCTATCGGTATACCTGTTTTTAAGTGTACCGCCCGATGGCCTGCGAATAACCGGGTAACAATTGGCCGGGGCCGATGTAAAATCGAGTGTCCAATCGGCATTTGTTGATGGTAAATTGAAATGCCCGCTGTAAGTTAAAGTATCTGCCGTTTGCAGGGCCGTGTACTGGTCTGAAGTGGCAAACATATAATCTACCACTACCGCTGCCGGGGTTAATGTTACCGTTCGGGTTGCCGTTGCGGTATGCCCGTTAACATCGGTTACTAATAATGTAAATGAATAAGTATCTGCCGTATTTGGCAGAGTGTAATTACCCGCCGAGTCGCACGATACGCCCGATTGACTACCCGAAAAGCTCCAAACCTGCGATGCGATAGCATACGAACCTGCCGTTACAATAGCACTCATTGTACCTGTATTTGTTGGCAGTTGTATACTTTGGTTTGATGATGTTATTTGCGGGGGAACGTATGCGATAACTTCGCTTACAAATGCGTCCACTTCAGCGCCGTCCGCTGTAAAACATTTTAGTTCAAATTGGTATGAACCGGCCGCTCCTGGAGTAAAGCCTGTAACCGCTGTTGTTAAACTTGCCGGATTTGCAATGGTTAATGTTACAGGCCCGCTTACCTGTACCCAAAGCGTTGAGGCAATAGCGCTTGTTCCTACGGTAATTGTTCCGGTTAATGTTAAACTTAAACTGGTTGACAAGTTTAAGTTTTGAGTTGATCCAGCCGATACGATAGGGGGAACCGACTGGCTAACTAACGAAAGCACGAATAAAATAAAATTGTCTCCTGCTGCATAGTGTTGCCCGTTTGCGCCCAACGGATCGCCAGGGATGTTAACTACTCCCGATACCGGTAATGTTGAGCCGCCTGAAAACTGGATGATCTTTTTAATAAATAAGTTCATCATCGCGCCATCGATAGGCGGTGTTATGCCATCCTTAAAATGGTTATCCGTTTCAATGAGCAGGTCGGTTAATGTATTTATAGTTGGTAATGGCATTATACTTTAATTAATGGTAAAAGCCCAATGTTTTTTGGGCGGGTTTCTAATCCACCGGTCGTACCGATAGTTTTACCCGTACCCGAACTTCCCTTGCTGTTGATACTGCCGCCAATGCTTCCACGTGCAGGGTCGGCACCGTCGTTGTTTGAAATGCCCGAAGAAGTGGTGCTTATCGTGTGATTGTGTGCCTTCAGTTCATCGGCTTCATAATCTCCCGGATTATTTGAAGCTCGGCCAAGGTCAACGCCCGCACTTAGGTCAAGGCCCCTGATAAACATTGCCCGCAAGTCGGGAAGCCTGAATGTACTGCTACCGTCCCCGGTCGAAAAAAAACCTTTACTTCCCGGAATTATCAGCCACGTAGTATCGTCTATCAAACTTCCGCCAAGCTTAGCATTCGCCCATTCCCACAAACGCGGATAATCGGCACGTGACACTAATTGTCCCTGTGCTATCAGCGTATTGTCGTGTTGATAATACCCATAAAACGGAATGCCCACTTCGGTAAAGTTTCCTGTAAATTCTATGAGCAACCATTCAATACCCGTCCAAACCAATTTAATGGCATCGCCATTGCCTAAAAAAAGCTTTTGCCGCAACTCTGAACCTATCTGAATATCATTCGTCCCGGCACTATTAATGGTAACTTGTTTAGTTACATTGTATGAAAGGATAGATACTACAACGCCAAAATCGGCAGTTGTTAACACGGGCAATATATATGCAAGTGATGCTGAATTTGCATTAATTACAACAAGCTTTAAGAGCACATCGGCCAGTGTAAGCGACTTGTTCGCGTTGGTAAATGTGAAATTATCATAACCCCGCAAGGCATTATTTAGCCATTGTGTACGGTTAGCCAGTGCCTGAGCGGCCTTGTTTAAAACACCTGTTGGCGCTGCACCACCCAATAGCGGATCGGTAGTTTCTATCTGATATACTGCTGCATCAAAACTTACCTGTTCACTTATATTTCCCATGTTAGCTGCATTTTATTTCCCAAACGCCACGCAAAGCGATAGCACTTGTTTTGGTTATCGGATTAACTATTTTACGTGCAAAAAGCACGTTACTGTTGGTAAACAATCCCGCTTCAGTTACCGTAAGGCCATTCGCCTCGCTGCCTTCGATACCATAATTGAATTGTACGGTATCAGTACCAATATAGGCAACGGAATCAACCGCTTTAAGGAACTGGTTCGTGATGGTCGTATCTGTACCAACAGGCGCGGTATTGCCTGTACCTACGGCTATTTTTGATATTTTGGAGCCAGCTGCATCGCCGCCAAGTAACTTGCAAACATTCAACAGGCCTGAATTTACGACGAGGTTCTTTTCTTCGTAAGTGCTCAATATTTTGCCTGTAGCTATCTCAATGACCTCCATCCTGAATAGCCCTGTTATTTTTGTTGATGATGTATCTATCATATTAAATTTACTACTGTCATTGTTAAACTGTCGGTATCGAGGCTTGCATCTATGCTGCCATCTCCAATGTACGTGCCATCTGCAAAACGTTTCGCGCCAACAAATAAACTCTCTGTATTGGTAATGCCGGGTTGTAAGCTGTGCCCATCGGCCGTACTTAAATTATCGCTGAAATTTACAAAAAAAGAAACATCTAATAAGTGGCTTCTTTTATTTTTATAGATATTTATCATTTGCACGATATCGTCTATCATCGATGCGCTTATCGCATTGTTGCCAACGTTTACCGTTATCCTGAATTGCGCCCAACCGTTACTGCCGGTGCCTGCATTTTCAATTATTTGTATATTGGAGTAACCTATTGCAATTAAGGCCTGCTCTATCGCCCATGGCGTTCCTGCAAATCGTTTTATTTGGATAGCCTTTTTAATCACCTCGCGTTGTTGCGCCTCGGTTGTTGCCAGGCGCATCCCCTTAAAACCCAACACATCGAACTGTGCGGCCAGTGCAGGCAAAGCACTCACATCCACTATATCAATAAGGTAAACCAAAAGTTTATCTAAAGCGATGTTATCCAACGATGCTCTTGTGGCAACATCGAACCCTGCTAAATGCGGAACGCCTGATATGGAGCTTGCAAGTATCGTCATGGTTAAGAGTCGCTTAGCCCTGTTACGTTTACGGTTATGCCAAGGCAATTCGCAAACTGGTTTAAATTTACTGTCATGTCGGCACTTGGTGATGCTACCGTTGGTTTATAAATTCCTGTATTATTACAGCATTGAGCAACTATCTGATTAATTATTACATCAATGCCAAGGTTAGTTTGCCTTTGTAATGTGTAAGCCTGTGATTTAGCTCTTACGTCATCAACAACTACCGAAGTAATGGCCGACTTTAACAGAACAAGGTTAATAACAAGGCTATAGTCCACATTTGAAGGTGCAACTACAGTTACAATGTCATTTAACGGCCTTGTTTTTTTAGGGCTACATTTTGCCTGCACCGCATCGATAATGGTTTGTGATGGCTGTATGCCGCCTTCAATTAATGGGTATATCGCCACGGTGCCCGGTGTGGGTGAATCAACTTTAACGTCGATTATTGATGGGTGCGCTGATTTTGCAAAATAGATATATGCATCTTCAGGACCTGCTGTTGAAAATGACGATGGCGCAAGCTGTATCCTTTCGCGCAAAGCTTCATCGCCTTCCTGGTCGTTACCGCCGCTTGTTTTATTGGTATTAGCGGCCGCGCCAACAAAAGCCACCGGATCGAGTATGATGGCTATATCTCCTGGGTTGTAGTTTTCGCCTATGCTTCCGGCAACGGTGCATTGCGCTGTAACCGTAACCGTTGCATCCCCTGCCTGGGCAATAACATCCAACGTTGTAATAAATACGGCCTTGCCATCTGAACTTTGTACGCGGGTTCCTGCCGGTATAACCAGCGGGCCGTGACCTGTAACCAGGCTAAATGACATGGTACATTGCGAATTGCTTGCCGGTAACCTTACAACGCCCAACCATTCGCCCAAATAGTCCAAAACAGGGAACGTGGCGTATGCCAATAAATTTTGCTTAGCCGCCTCGTTACCTTGTATCCTTAATAATTTTTCGCGGTAAGCAAATGTGTTTATCAGTAACTGTTCGGTTTGCGATGGTGATAGTTTTTTGCCGACCGCGCCCTCATAATATGCAACCATGTCGCTCACTATCACTTGTTCGTCGGTATCAAAAAAAACTGGTTCGGGTAACATTATATAAAGTTTAAAGTTGCGCTCAGTGTGTTATTTGCCTGAAATACCAGGTACTGTATGGTTTGTGCGCCGTTATCAAAATCGTTATTAAAGTCGGTAGCAAAATCACCCTTGCCAAATATGGTTTTGGGTGTTTCAACATACCAGTTGCCATAGGCCTGCCAGTTATTGTTCAACCATGTTAATAACTGATCTACTCGGTTAATACTACCTGTAGGGAACGCCGGAGTGTGGGCATTGTTGGCTGTTGTAAAGGCCAAATTATAATAACCGTTGTTATTAGGTATTATGGCTTTTGCAACAGTTAAAGCCGTTTGTGTAACGGATAAAATTACCTTTGATGCGATATCGCCTTTTAGGTACAATACAAGATTAGTAGCTGTTTTGAACCACCTTCCGTATGCCGTCCAGTTGTTATCTATCCATTTCAGTAATTCATCCGCACTTTGATAGCCGTATGGCAGTGGAGCGGGAAAGGCAGCCGCCGTATCTAACTCAAAATCTACATTGTAAACGTTATTTGCCAAAGCGGCAGGTATGAGCGCCTGTATAATTATCGCGCTGTTATCTGTTATTGTGCTACCTATGCCTGTACTTAACACGTCGGTTACGTTGCTGTCTGTGATGACGTAAGTTATCTCGAAAGCAACCTGCGCCCCGTCGGTTATGTAGTGTGTAATGGATCTTACTTCTATTTCGGGCACCCATGAAGATAACGCTTCGTATATCTCTTTTTTACACTTCGGTATCATCTGATCTACGGGTTCATCATTATGCAAATAGGCCCGGCAACCAAAATAAGGGCGAAGCGGGTCGGTTCCCGGAATGGTATTCAAAACATTGTTGATACGTTGGCGAAAATCTTCAACGCCAATAGCCAGCGCACCAAACGCTACGCTGGAGAGTTGAAAGTATTGTGTGCCTATGTTATCCGCTATGCTCATGGTATTGGTGTGCTCGTTGACCCTGCCGTGCCCGGTGCTGTATGCTTATGTGTTTTTAAACTTATTGCCCCAACAGTAACATCGCCTGTGGCTGCAACCGACTTAACATTCAGGTCGGTAGATGAACCACTTAATGGAGTACCTGGAGTGATACTTGCCAGTCCGCCAAGTGCTGCAATTCCTTGAATGTTTGCAGCGCCGGTAACGTTCAAAATACCATCTACATTTACGTTGGTGCCTTTTATATTAACTGTTTCCCCCTGTACTGTTACAAGGCCTGTACTTTTTATTGTGATGTCGCCTTTAATATCGAGCGTTAATTTACGGGATGTTTTATCATATTCTATGGTTGAATTATCGGCGAATTTGAAACGTAAACTTCCTGCCTTGCTACTTGACGGCTTATTATTATCATCGTAAACAGCACCTCCAATAACGCCGTATTCGCAATACTCATCCATAATGCACCAAACATGCTCGTTCACATCGAACGGAAAGGAAAACTGATCGGCACCGGCACGTATTACCGACATTTGCAGCCAGTTACTAACCAACTCGTCTTCTTCAAAATAAACTTTAGCCAGGCAATTTTGCGCGTCGATATCTGATATGATGCCAAACTTTAAGTTCATTTCGTTTCAATGATGTTAAACGGAATACCGTCTTTGTTTTTGATACTTTTAACTATGTAAGGTGAATTTTTTACCAATTTGCCCGATGTTTTGGCGGCCGAACCCGATACCGTGCCGGCAACTACTTTTTTAACTTCGAGTCCGGTTTTATAGTCATCATTTTTGGTTTTTTTGTGGACGGCTTTTAGCACGTTCCAAATGCCTGAATTTTTACCAAACCCCGTCAACTCAATATTCACGCCTGCAACGTAAAGCGGGTTACCGGGTAACTCTATATTACCCGTTTGCTGTACGCTGTTGGCTTTATATAACGCGGCATTGGCTTTTGAATTTGCCTGGCCCTCGTTTTCCGTTTTTGTTTTGATGTTCAGCGTATCATTCGATTGCTTGATATAATCGAAGTTAACACCGTCCTTATTTGGCAACTGATCTATAGTGTATGTTGATTTGACGACTTTGTTTTGTTTGGGATGATGACTTTGAACTGTAGCGGCATTATAGATGTGCAGGCTTTTATCCCGGATATCCCAGCTGATGCAATCTCCCTTATCAATGGTTGCGACGTGTGGTAAGCCCTCCAGCGTTTGCAAATGATGAAATATCATCTTATTACCTTTGATAGAAAATACATAACCGTACTCGTCTGCCAGGCGGTGCAGAAATGTAATGTCTTTTTCCCGGTACTGCGATACCCTGCCAATTGTAATGTTTTCAATTTTTCCAACAACGGTAAGGCCGTATTTGGCAGCGTACGTATTTACAATTTCGGACAACGTTTTATTTTCGTGTCCTCGGCTTCGTTTTGTGTGCAGTTGCTTTGTGATGGCTTTGCTTATCGCTTTCAAGCTGACAACTTCGCCGTCCTGCTTGCTTCCCCTTATCGTTATTTCATCAATTTGTAGTGTGTTTATCTTAACGATGTCGCCCGGCTCGTATCCAAATGAAATATCAATATCGGCCCCTTTGTCGGGATACCATTCATTCGACCATCGTTCGTCCTTGTCTTCCAAATCCAATGATAGTTCATCGCTTACCCCGCTCACATTATCAGTATAAGATATGCCGGTTACGTATTGATCTAACGATTGAGTAATATTACGGCCGTTATAGTTTATGTTAAATACACTTTTCATTGTAACCAGGGCGGTAAAAGCTGACTGTTAATTGTTGCCGTATCTTCTGTTATTATCGTTATTTGCAAAACCGTTCCTTCGGGTACCACATCGCTAAATGTGATGTTAGGGTTTGCCTTTAAAATAATGTCATATTTACCCGGATCGCCATAAGCATCGTTAGCGATGTTATCCCAACGCATTGCAGACTTAACTATATATTGTATTGTTGCCATTATGCTGTTTTTCTAACTGCAACCAGTGCAGCCAACGGGGTTGAAACATTACCCAGCGTTCGCGTACTGTCCTGCATGTACGTGTTTGCCGATATCAAATCGCTTACGTTTGTGAATGGGTATAGTCCCTTTATGCCTTGTGCCGCTGTTTGTACGCTCGTGGCTGCACCCTTTAGTGCTGTAAACTTGTTTTGTATCTGCCTTTCATTCTCCAATTGGTCCTTAACATCCTGAATGCTTTGGTTGGCTGAAGTTACCGCGCTGTTAATACGACGTGCCAAATCCTGCCGTTGCGTAGGATTGTTTTGAAAATCGGCAACCAGGCCATCTATTTTCGCAGCTTGTATTTTAGTATCGGAAACAGATTGCATTAACTTTTTTTCAGCGGAGTCGGGGTTTAACCTTGTCGCAACCGTTGGGTTTTTATTTCCAACGGCAAACGCATCTTTCCGTGCCTGCTGTTGTTGTTTTTCCAGTATGCTATAAGCGATGTATTCCTTTATAGTAAGGTTTACTTTCGCCTGGATAATTGTACCATCCCCAAAGGCTTCGTTTATTTCATACGGTGCGGATATAATGACGAAATCGGCAATATATTCGCCTGTACCTAACAGTAGCGGCAACACATCGCCGTTAAGTTGCGCTTTTTCGATTTGCCCGATAGTCTGTTTAGGATTGCAAAATGCTGCATTCAGCGTTATTTCCATTGTTAACTGCCGTAAGTTTTTGCCTGTAAGCTGTAAACGAGGGGCGCTGCCTATAAGTGCATGTTCTGCATATACAGCCTCGTTCCCCTCAAAACTGAAGGTTGAAGGACCGAACAATCCCTGGAATACAATATTGCCTAATTGTGCTAACATTTATTTATATGCTAATCGCGCGTCATCATGTTTTTTATCCCTATACCATTTATCAAAATGCGGTTTCATCGAGTCGGCTAACATTTTACCATGTTCCGGCGTTGCCCCGCCATGCAAGTTGATTATTGGCTGAAAATGAAAATTTGTTCCGCTTTTACTTGTTGGCGCTACCGGCGTTGCTGTATTTGCTGTTGGTTTACCGCCCTTTATCGAAACATCATAAGCCTGATTAAATGCCTTGCTTATCCCGCCATTTGCAATACTTTGAATAGCTTTAGAGCCTTGTGCAAAACCCTCTTTAATCATGGCAGGATTAAATGTGAAAAGGCCCAAATAAACCTTACCTGCACCTATCAGTACATCTAAAAACAATTTCATAACCGCAAGCGCACCTGCAATTCCCGCTTTAATGCTTTTCCAAACATTGCCAAACCACTTGCTTATCGGGTCCCATTTTTTAAATACCAGTACCGCCGCTGCCGCCAAAGCAATAACAGCGAGTACTATCCACGTTATCGGGTTAGCTAATAATGCGGCCGTCCACGCCCATGTAGCTGTTATAGCTCCCCAAACTGCCGGCAAAACCGTTGTAAATAATGTAACGCCAAGTCGTATCAAACCGGTAGATAAAAATCTTATTAATGGTAATGCAAACCGTATTACCTGTACTATTTGCCCAATGCTTTTAAATACGGTACCAAAAACCAGCGCTAAAGCGCCCGAACCTATCTTCCATGCCGCGAAATACGCAATAGCCCTTGCGATATTGCTTACTAATTCTTTGTGTGTATTTACCCATTGAATAGTTGCAATAAGTGTTTTATTCAAATCCTGGAATAACTTTTTAAGTTGTGGTGCGTAGGTTGCACCTACCGCGGCCGCCGCGTTTATAGCTGTTGTTTTAGCAATAGTAAACTGATTGTTTAAGCCCGCCATCATCGTACTAACTCTCGCTGTTAAAGTGGCTTGCCTTGACAGCTTTTCCTGCATTGTGTTAAACGATGCCGTTCCTTCCTTTCCTAAAAATTCAAGGAAATCAGTCGACAGGCCTTGCTTGCCGCCAAACGGTTTAAGTATTGCAGATATTTGAGGCGTTGTTAAACCCTTTAGTTTATCAAGTTCCGCTGTGAATGCCGCAATACCTTTAAATTTTCCATCTTTATCGTAGAAGTCCAATGTCAACCCCAGCTTCTTAGCTTCGTCGTTCATCTTCCTTACTTTATCAGCGTCACGTAAGCCGTCGAATATCCGCCTGAAGTTATTACCTACGGTTTGCCCTGAAATTCCGCGCCTGATGAAAATAGCCATCAAAGCGCCCAAATCCTTAGAAGCCTGCAAGCCAATAACGCCCAGGTTATGTGCACCAAGCCCGGCTTTTGAAAATGCCTCACTCATTTCGGCAACAGCTTCCGGCCCGTTCTTGCCAACGCCTGCTTTGTTAAGCCTGGCAATAAAATCCATCATGCCGCCCATTTCTTTAGGCAGCACGCCCATATCCTGACGCATTCTTGCAGCGAATTGAGCAATCTCGTCAGGTGCCATTTTAAAGAAAACCGACAGGTTAGCTACCGAGTCGCCTATGCCGCCCAATATCTCTTTAGGGGATATGCTGTTTTCCTGTAAAACACGGATCATTTTTAAATAATCCTCTGTTGTACCTGTAAGGCGTTGGCTTGTGTTTTGGGCATACTTGGTAAGACGGGTATACATTGCTTCATCCAGTCGGTTGCCATCTTCCATCATAGCAGCACGCATACCCAATAAAGCCTCTTCCTGGTCTCCGTAAGCCTTTGCGGCAGCGACGAGTGGCGAAGCTGCTATCATGCCCGTGCGAATACTTTCACGACCGTATGCCGTTGATGCGGATGCCGCCCGCTCTGAAAACTTTTGAAGGGTACTTAACTTTGCAGAAGTTTGCGCAACCACGCCATTAACAATAGCCGTCATCTTATCAACTGCTGATAATACGACGGCTATTTTAATATTCTGATCCATTAGGTTTCTTCCGATTGGGGATTTAAAAAGTTATGCAGGTTAACCGCTTCTGTATGCCATTTTCTCAATTCTGTTGATGAACAATCCATTATTTCTGTTTTGCTCCAACCGGTATAATGCGCTGTGAACAGGATATCCGCAGCGCTTACTAAAAATTTAGCTGCATCATCGGCACTTTTATGCGGTTATAATCAGATGCGCCTAATTTTTTAAATTCTTCCATTGGTAACTGGTTGCCGTCAATTTTTACGGCGTGGTGCATAAACCAAAAAAAGTAATCTTCCTCTTTCCCTTTTGAGGTAGCGCCATCTATGCGTGTAACCTCCAGTGCGGACAATTCCCTTATAGTTGCCGAACGGTTGTTCTTTAACGCTACCCGTTTTGCTATTTTACCATTTTTGTAGGTAGCTGTTTCGATGCCCAGCGTTTTATCCTCATCAGATAAATGTTTAAATGGGATTGCGTAATCTTCTTTTTCTTCGATGTTTTCAGTCATGATTTTTAAATTAAAAAGGCCTCGGCCGGGGATGACTGAAACTCATCCGCCAGCTTCGGCCAATTGGTTAAATGCCTAATATTGCGCGACGATTGGCGTAAATATCCACGCCGTCAACCTTGTAAATTTGCGCTTCAAAGTCCAACTCGTACTGCTCCACGCCGTCTATCTCCAGTTTGATATATGAGCATGAAAAATTGGTCTCCAATTCGACGGGGCTTTTTGCTTTAAAATTTCCCGTAGAAATATCGAGCGGTCGCACTGTAAGGTATGCTACTGCCGCTAATTCGCCAATTTTTGTGTTACCGCTATATTGTTCAACCGCAAACCTTACTTGTATTTTAACCGCTTTGAAAATATTGGAAAACTTTTTTACAGCAGTTGGATAAAATCCATTCCACTTAATTTTACAGCCGTCCATTTTTTCAAACCCGGCAGGATAATCCATCGCACCGATGGTTCCAAGTGGTTCGTGCGGATCGGATGTTTTGGCTTTTATGGTTGGTAAATTAACCTCATCTGCCATGCCGTAAAGGCTTCCGCCATCTGCATATATATTGGCGTTAAATGTTTTGTTTATAACTAAGGCCATAGCTGGTTATTTTAAGTTTTGTAAAAGGGTGATATCCATTATGGATTTAAAAGTGATGCGTTCGGCAGGCGTTTTGCCCATATAAATACGTTCAAAAACAACCTTACCCGCTGCCAAATCCGAAGGTGAATTGTCATCTTTATTGTAAACAATCTTACTGCCTGGCAATAATGCCCCGCGTTGTATGAGTGTACGAATGAATGAATTACCATCTTCGCGTACTATATCAATAAATGTTTGATCGATACCTCTGTCTAAATATGGAAGCGCCGAAAGCTCCATCGTTTCGCTAACGATGTCATCTGTACGAACAAGGTTAGTGAATGTTAAAGGGCTGCTATCGGCCGGGAATGTACTGTTGCGATTGCCCCAAGTGCGTATGCCTGTACCATAAGTGTTAAATATGGTTGTGATACCTGCCGCATTCAATACCTGGTTATCTGCATTACCATCGTTAAGGCTTGCAGATATTGAAACATCAGTGCCCTGGCAATTGATAACCCTGTTTGATGACGAAACCCAAAAGCCACCGTTATCACTGTCATTATCAACCGCCTGCCTTATCCCCGCGAGGAATGCCGAATATGGGAACGCAATGTTGGTATTGCTATACGCATCGTAACGCAACAATTGCGGATAAAGCAACTCGGTACGTTTGTGGCTGATGTTAAATCCTATTGTGCCGGCCGGGCCACGCCCGGCTATAGCGGTATTTACCGGAATGGCTGCCGGAGCGTCGATGTAATCGATGCCTCTGTATTTATCGGCAAGTGATTGCAATAATGAACCGACAGCTGTTATAGTTGAAAATAACGGCGCTATGAATATCTTAGGCGTAAACCCATAAGTATTGTAAGCGAGTTCAAACAATAAACTCCCGGTTCTTACATCGGTTCCCGAATCGCGTGAACCTATTAAGTCGCTGGCTTGTACCGCGCTCAGGTTAAGTTTTTTGTATGAAAATTTAAGGACCGTATTGTTGGCAATTTGACTGCTTAATACTTTAAATGTGCCAAACTCGTCAATGCTGTAATCCGTACCGCTTTGATACGTAACTGCCTGTCCGCCCGCATCCTTAATTGTTACCGCTCCTATCGGGGCAAAACCGAGTTTAAGCTGGCCGTTAGTTACTGTCTTTTGTTCGTCAGTTACTGCCGTTGTATGTGCTGTGCTATCAAAAACATTGATAACAAAAACGGTTGCCGCACCTTGGTTTGCAATTATCTCCAGCGACTGCGGAATGTTAAATCCCGGCAATGATTTGCCAAACTGCGCAAAGTCTTTATCGCTTGTACATAAAACCAGCTGATTAACCGGCCCTTTTGGCGAAATGCCTATTAAGCCGATAACGCCTGACTTTACGATGTTGAATGAGCGGCCAGCTACATCTACCGTTGTGGTTTCTACCCCATGTAAAAAGGTTTCCATAGTTAGTTTTTTTGTTTTTTAGTGTCGTTACTCAATTCCTGATCTACGCTCATTTCAGTAAAAACTCCCTGTTTTTCAAGGCTTATAACTGTCGGGTGTGTTTCCGGCAAATCATGCGGACCTCCGCCATGTACCAGGTAATCTTTACCTTCATGTGTAAATGTTATTGCGGTTGCACCCTTGTATTTATATGATTTCATTGCGATATTTTTAATTCTTTAAATGCTGGATATGTGGGTTCATCATCCGGCATCTCAATCAAAACTGAAATAGTTTTGATGAGTAGCAGGTAATTGAAAACCTTGTCCCTGTTTTCGATGAATTTGAACGAATTATATGTTAACTTTTGGCAGCCAGTAGGCGCGAAGCCAATTAATGCATTTTCAACCTTGCGCTTCAGTGCGTAAATGCCTTTTTCGCCTCGCGTTACCTTTCCAAAAAATCCAATGGCAAATGTGGTATCCAAATCCTGTTGCACGGCTGATATATTGCTATCGGGCATTGCCTCATCGCCGTTATAGGCAACTATTAAACGCCTTTTGCCAAATTTTGGCAGTAGTTCGGTATCGGCATCCGGTAACGGGATGATCTCAACGTCGCTATCGATATTATCGGTTAACTTAGCTGTTAACCTTTCAATTATATCATCCTCTGTCTGCTGAATATCCATTATATCACTTGTAAATCGGCAAAAAACGTTTTACCATCGTGTTTCGCTTTTACATCGTTCACCCCGTATTCTATGCCATTAATCGTTAATATTTCGTCGTTTTTGTCGTTTACCGACTCTTTTAATCCCGTTAAATCGCCTATTTTATATTCGATCATTGGCCGTTGCGGGTCATATTCTATGCCCAACATTCGCGCTGTTTCTGATGCATCTTTAAAAAGAACGATGGCGGTTTTTTCATCACCGCCATTTGATGGGTTCCATGCTGCTGTTACGCCAAACGTGTTGTTAACTGCATTGTGCAGGTTGCTTTGTATGGCATCAAACAGCGACATTACTATATGCCGTTAAGCAACACAACCCGCACTACGGCAGCGCCTGAAGCTGCCGGTAACCATGCGGCACCTATATATGTGTTGTTGGTTGCGGTTACTGTTAAGTAGTTATTTGTTGCATCCCAATAGAGTTTTTGGCCTTGCGTCATCGCTTCGGCTTTCTTTGGCAACTCAAACACACCTTCCAGGTAAACCGATCCGCTATCGCCATTGGCAATATCAGTAAGTGCTATGCCATTTAATGCACCTGCCAGTACAAGGCTGCCCGATGTGATCGTCGAGCCTGTACCGTTAATGTATTCGAGTATTTCGCCGTTTTGAATTTGATTAAACATGATTTTATTTTTTAAGCCCCGGTTAAGGGGCTGTTAAATATTTAAGTTGATTACAATCCAGGGTTTCTGTAAACGCCACGATGTTCGGCAATGATTGCTGCAAAATCATCTCTCACTTTGATATCGAGGTTATCGGTATCGAAATTCAGGTTTTGCTCAGTGTACAATCCTTCCTGACCATTTAGGTATCCGTATTCAACAACATCACACATTGCAGGGTCTGCAAAAATGTACCATGCTTTTGGATCTGTTAAATACACATCTTCGATGATTTCGAAAGCACCCTTGAATGGGTTAACGTTGCCCACTGTATTTGGTACGATTGTGCCGTTTATGATTTGAGCGGCCGAAATAGCTAACTCGGTAGGCACAACTAAAAATTTAGGGTTTACGTCAATGGGTTCTCCTTTTAAACCTTTTTGACGTTTCATGGCATTGCGGGCCGTTGTAAATGAGTCGACACCCATTGAGGCAGCAACCCCCATGTTACCATGCCCTGAATGAAATAAAGCCTTACCATCTGCAAGCGTACGGCCAACGCCGTTATTTTGGGTTATCAAATCCCACACTATTTGAGCTTCCGTTTGTGCAGCACCCCGGCCGAACATTTCAGTTTTACGCATAAATGCGTTCAAATCGTCGTTGATGATGGTTTGGCGGGTTATGCTGATTTTTTTGCCGTAAGTTTTCAAACGGAATTTGTCCCCGCTTTCTTTCATTACGTCGTTTTTGTATTCGCCGCCCTCTTTTATTTCTTCAAGTACCATCGAACCGCCCATTTGCAGGGTGTACATATCCTTAAAGTCGTTGGCGTTGCGTTTCCTTGAAAATTTCTTCCAATTCGACGGGGCTTCTCCATAATAAGCACGCAACGATTTGTTTACCGCATTGCTTAATATCTGCGGGAAGTCACTGGTAGACATCGCGCGTTTTACGATCTCGTCTTTACTATAGCTAAGGGTCGAAACCTTTTCGCCACGCTGTCTCAATGAAGCGATAGCCAAATCTATCAGACTTGCATGGCGCATTTCTTTTGCCTTTTCGTTCTTTAACTCGAATTTCGCCGAGTCTGAACGGTGCAAAATTGTTTCTTCGACAGCCGCACGGAACTGTACGGTTTCGTCGTTGCCGGTAACCTTAGTTGTTGTATGATTACGGATGTCTTGTCCCTGCTGACCTTCGACCAGTTTGTCGATGATCTTTTTACGTGCCTCGTCGGCTGTAATATTTGAAGTTACAAGACTGCGAACAAAATCGCCATCCTCCAACCCGGTAATGCGGGCCGCTTCGTTAATATCATCAATGCGCGTCCTTTCAGCTTCCTGTGCCTCTCTGCGAATTGCTTCAGTATCAACAGTCTGTTGTTGTGCCTGCTGTTGTTGCTGTTGGGTTTCCTTGGTTGTGGTATCTTCCATTTTTCTTTTTGATATGATTTGAACTTCGTTAAATGTTTGATCTTGCTGGTTTCGCGTGCCCGATGTATAATCGGCAGGGATGCATACAACTGATAGTTCCAAAGGCTCCCAAAGCGTTGCGCGGTAAATCGGCGTTTCGTTTTCAGGTTTATCTGTTTCGGTATACTCCTCCACGTTGTATCCAACTGATATGTTGCTGATAATACCCGAAACGATGTCTGCAACCACACCCGCTATATCTTCACGCTTTGATAAGCGAATGAGTGCCTTACATTCGTTGTTATCGATCCACGCTTTTTCAACTTTTCCGATAACATTCCTAACCGTTCCTGTATAATGCGAGTCGACGAGGTTTGCGCCTGCATTTAGCCTGTCTAATTTAACCGACTTTGCATTACATTCAAGTATTTCGATAACCTTCGAACCATCCCACAAACGCCTAACAACCTCCGCTTCGGTTGCAAAAACAACCTCAATTGTATGATCTGTTTCGTTGTAGCTTTCGGTGGTTACCAACGCCCTGATGCGGGCTGGTTCCAGCTTTAATTTCATGGAACTAAAATTAAAATTGGCACAAATACCAATTTAGTAGGTTAATGGTTGATTTATGGGGTTTTATTTTGTTGCTGTTTATTCATCCTTTCGGGATCGAATCGAGGGTCTGAGTCGAGCATTAAACCAAGTTCGTCTAACATTTTCTTATCCTTCACTAATTCCGCAAATACTTCATCAGGCACATACCCTAACTGTTTTTGCGCTTCTGATAAACTGATAATGCCAGCTCTTATCATCTGCACCATCGCTTTTGCCTCTTTTACCGGATCGATCATTTCACGGCGCGGCGGTGTCCAGGTCGCTTTAAACTCGATAGAAGGAATTTCTTTTGCAAGGAACGCCGCTTCTAAAAACCATTTAAATACCTTTTCCAAAAACATCGGAATTATCATATTCCATTGCCAGTGTTCAATATTCCGCTGAAACTCTATCCATCCCATGCGGCCGCTACTGAAATTTACGTTAGCCAGGTCGCCGGTGAATGCTTCGTATGACATCCCAATTCCGATGGCTTGCCCTTGAAGGTTTTGTCGCGAATATTCCGAAAACCCTTCAGTTGTTGGGGGTTGGGCAACCGTTATCGATTCGCCCGCCCTTAATTCACCTACCATTCCAGGAAATACACGTTCATAAACATTTCCGTCGCTATCTTTGTCCTTCGGATCGACATTCAGAACAGTATCCAGTTGCGGTTTTGTGCGCCATAATGAATAACACGCGGAAGTTTTTTGTTTAAGCAGTTGAGCGTCTTCGTATTCGTCAAAATCCTTCATCCGAAGGATGATCGAGCTGAAAAATGGCAATCCGCGAACTTGCCCTGCATCGTCAACATCGTAGATGTGGCAAATATCTTCGGCAGGTATGCGTTTGGTTTCTGCAATAAATTCAGCGGGATCGCGGTCCCAAATGTAATAAGCCACGAGTTTTCCTGCTTTGTTAAACTCTTTACCGGCCATAATATAGCCTCCGCCGTCAATATCTACACGGTTTTCGAGGTGATTTAACAATGCAGGGTTGAGTACTTTTAATTCAAAAGGTATTTCACCTTTTTTATAACGTTTTTTCACCCGCTGCACTAATGCTTCGCCGTTTTTAACTACCGAGCGCATTATTTGCGACTGTAAGCCATACAAATTAAGTTGGTCATTAAAATCGCAAGCGGTTGAACCTGCAAAAGCACTCCATGACTTTTTGAAAGCCTCTTCGGCCGCTTTGTTGCCTGTTGTGCTAACTGGTGTTAACAAAATGCCGGTGCCAATTACGTTATTTGCAATACGGCCCGGTGCATTTTTTGCGTATGGATTATTTTGACATAGTTCGCGGGCACGGGAGCGCAGATCTGGCAATGCCTGTGTAATATCGAAGTTTGGTGAGTTTTGGTTTAGGCCCCAATTTCCGAGTCGTTTGCCCCGTGTTGCGCCCTCATACCTTCGTTTTTTAAGGTTATAATCGTTAAACGCATCAATAGCAACCCTTTTTTGCATGCGTTTTAATGCATGAGAAGGGGCGATAAAGGCCAATGCCTGGTCAAATAAATTCATAGTCCTTTGGAATATGTTGTAATTCTACGCGTTACGTAACCGGCCGATACATTCAATTCAGCCATCATTATCTCCAGTTGTGCACGCATTTCGCCTAACGAGTTATATTCAATTTCTTTATCTGAATATTTGACTTTGCGCGCACCCTGGGCAATTGCGCTTTCGAGGGCATTTACCTGTTCAATCGTATAGGCCATGTTATTGCAATAATTGAGCTCTGTTTTTTTGTTTAAAGTTATCTATAAGCGATTGTATGTCGTTTACATCATCCATAATTCCCCCATAGATATCATTCGCGTTCATAATGCATTTTTCGCCATGTTCGATGGTCGAAGCGCCGGTACTAAAAATATCTGCAATAAACTCCCGGCTAATTACCGGGTTGTTTTTACGGATGAGGTAAAAGCAGATATGCCGTTTATAAGCCTCGGTACGCTTTTTCGATTTTCCCTTAATAAGGTCGTCTGTACTCATATCGAAAAACTGCGCTGTTGCAGTAATTACGATATCGTGAATTTGTTTGTTTTTTGCCATATCTCTAAATTTATTTTATGCGTTTAATGCAATAATTGCATATTTTAATGTCGCGACCAGTAGTCTGATCCGCCTGTTTCTTTCTTTTTTTTAACTTCAGGTATTTCGGGTTGTGGTATTAATTGTAAGCTCTCTTGCTTTTTTTCCAACCACTGTAAATCTGTTAACTTATCTATGCCGATTACGTAAGCGGCCGCCCTGGCATACACGCGACAATCCAGTCTCTCGTTACGTTCGTAATGTTTTTTCCACTCGGTAATCGGGTATCCTTTTTTGTTTTTACTGTATGTTAACTTTTCGGCGGTTAAGCTCCTGAAGTGCTGTTCGTCGTACATCGGGAAATGACAATACCCCTTCGGATAAGGCTCGTTGTCCAAACGTTGCAGATTGAGCCAGCCGTATAGTTCGGTTTTGATAATGGAAACGGCAACATTCCACACTTTGGTTTCATTTATCTTTTTATTCGCCGACGTGCTTCGTACCTGCCGCGGCTGTGCAACCATTATAGTTTGACTATCCCGGCCCTTTATTGGAATGACTTTAGTAGTGGGGTATCTGCTGCACCAATCGTAAACCACAGCCGTATTGTTACCGCTATCCACCGCCATTAAGTACAATGGTAAAACCGCGCCATCTTCCCTTATCCAAGACTCGTTAACTATCTCTTGCAGTTTCTTCCAAGCGTCGTTACCCACGCTTTCGGTATTGCCCAATAATACCCGATAATCAATGCTCCAGCTTTGTTTTCCTGTACCCCAACCTACAATTTCAACTTCAATCCGATCTTTTTGGATATCAACCCCAGCCGTAATAAAAATAACATCGTTGTTCGGTTTATTGGTAGGATAGTTTTCGCGTTTGTTATAAACACTTTCCCACGGGGGGGAGTCACCTTCCGCTTCGTAACATAAACCAAGTTTAGTATTTACAAATACTATGGTTTTCGGAATATCGCCTTCAGCCTCGTCGCTTTCTTTTGCCATTTGCGCCCAGCTGTACCAACCGAGCGGCGAGATCATTGCGTTTGACAAATAACCGAAAACAAACCCATCTTCTTTTTCGGGAAAGTCGGGTTTCCATTCGCCAGCGTCTAACATTTTGGTTTTATGCCTTTCGGCTATCATATCTCCGCAATGAACACACTGATAAGCAACGCTTGCATAATCGCTACGTTTCCATTTCAGCTGCTCGAAAAGGTATTTTTGATAACCGCCGCAATGCGGGCAAGGAAAATGAAAGTGTCTTTGCCCGGTTTTCTCGATTTCTTTGTGAACTATACTTGTTCCGGCCAGGGTAGGGGTTGAGGTAATAAATATTTTACGAGTTTCGCCAAATGTGGTTGTACGTGTTATGGCAAGTGAAATTACATCACCCTCCCCGCCAACATCCGCCGGGTATCTATCAACCTCATCGGCATATATTTTCTTAATGGCTAATGATGCCAAACCAACAGGAGAGTTCGCGCCGATCATGTGGACAAATCCTCCAGGAAATGATTTTGTTGATAGGGTATTACCACTGTCACGGGTACGGGCCGACTTGACTTTTTTACGAAGTGTCTCGGTCGTATCGATCATTTTCTGAATACGATTTTTGGAAGTCGTTTTCATGATCGAGTCGGTTGGCATGATGTACAACATTGGTGCCGGATCAACGTCAATGGTGTAACCCAGCCAGTTATTACCCAATTCCGTAGCGCCAACCTGCGCCGATTTCATCCAAATTATTTTTTGAGCAGGGTTTGAAGCTGATAGTTTTTCGGCGATCTCTTTTATGTACGGTGTTTTACTGGATTGAAACGGTCCCGGCACGGCACTTTCGGGTGGTAAAATGCGCTTTTCATCCGCCCATTCGTTTACAGTAACCAGGCTTTCAGGCAATATACCGGCAAGCAAGCCCTCTATAGGGCTTAGTAACAAATAATTATCTGCTTTAATTTGTTGCATTATAGCTTACCATGCTTTTTTATGTAAAGCCTTGTATACATCATATCCTGTATTCGATGAATACACTCGCAAACAACCGCCTTGTCATTTTCATCTATGCACTCCACCTGTAGAAATTCGTTCCACGTTAATCCTGCGGCTTTAAGTGTTTTTTCCTCGGCTGTAGTTTCCTCCATTTTAGTTGATTTTGATTTTATCGAACGTTGCGAACTTTAATAGCGTTTCGGTTATTTCACGTTTTAACGCATTCATGGCTTCTACTTTTGTTTCAGCTGTCATCATTTCATCTATTACCCGTGCCGGTATTGCGTTCAAAGCATTTTTCAGTTCCGTACCAAAAGCAAACAATGTTTGGAATACTAAATCCTTTTTTACAAGCATCCCTTGCGACTCCTCTGCTTTCATTTTCCCCTGGCATAAAGTGACTATGGCGGTAAGGCGAAAAGCCTCATTGTAACTAAGGCCTGGGTGTATTACAATGCCATTTAAAATTTCGGCCGTTGTCATGTTTTTGAAGGCAGTGTTGAAGATATCGTCGTCGTAATTTTCCGAACTTTCACTTTCCGAATTTTCGTCATCGGCCGCTGCTTTGTTTTTTCGGACTTGTGTTTTTTTGGAGTCCCCAATTTTCCGAACTTTACAGTCAACGAATTTCTCAGCGAATTTCTTCTTACTAACACCTGGTTTTTGCCGTTGAACCTGATGCGAAAATCCAAATTCCTCATCGGCAATATTTTTTATAATTTTCTTTTTTACAGGATCATAACCCTTTGAAATCTTACCAGTAGTTACGGCATTCCTTACCGCTTTTTCGTCAATGCCGAGGTACTTCGCATAGGCGTTTTTTGACATTAATTCAGGTTCGGATTTTTCCATTTTTTAATATTCTATTTTTTCGGACTTGTAAAAATTCTATAACGAGCGAAAGTTTGGGGCTCCGGGTAGCCGCAAGGGTTATACATGCCGGAGGACCCAAAACGTCTTGAATAGTGTACATTTCTTGCCTTGTTGGCTGTAAAGGGCCTTTTTTGGCCTTTTTTTATTGTTTGCCTTACTTGGCGAGTGTTGCCTGATATTTTATGGCGCTTATCATGTACTTAGTGTATTCAGTTCGCACTGTTGTTGCTATCTCGTTTTTAACCTTTCGGTTGATTACAGCTGCGAAAACGGTTACTGAAACCAACGGTTTTACACTATCGTTGCCGTGTTGATTTTCCTCTCTATAATGACGCTGCATAAAGCCGTAATTTCCATCGCCTTGTTTGTACTCCCCACGAGCGAAAACGCGGGGCTTTGCTGTTGGTAACATGAACGCATACGGCACGGTTACCCGTTGCCCTTTAATTACCTCGATGGATACGCCGCTTTGTTGCCTGGAACGTTCTGCTATCTTTACTTTTACTATCCCACGTTTGGATATTGTTTGTATACCACGAACCTTGCCATCAGATACCAATTGAAACTTTGGACTGAAAGCATCCATTGGTATCGGTTTGGCCGATGCGTAGATGTATCCTGATAGGGTAGCTGTTGTTGCCTTTTTAATTCCAATACCCGATAAGTTTTTTTGAGGGATATTGTACACGTGCTTTACAGCCGTTCGGGCAACCGTACGACCTTTAAGCAATGTTTTGTTTAAGGCCTGTGTTGTGGCTATAGCGATTTGCTTTTTGCTCAAAAAACTAAACGCCCTGCTTAGCTCTTTAGTTGCATTTTCTACCTGTACGGTTATCATCTAAACTTACCTCGAAATAAAGCGAAAAGATACGAAATTAATTTATTATGCAAGTAATGCAAATTTTGCATATTTGGCTATTGTTTTCACCACGTTTTTATGCAGTTTTGAAGGCAATTGTTAACCCTTACAATTCGTTTAGTTATTTTATTCAAATTTTGCGTGTATTGAATTATTATAGGCCTTGCCTATGTTGTTACATTTCAAAATAAACAATCGCTTACAGGGCTTTAAATTAAATCAGTCCGGGTACTCAAATTCTGCATTTATGGTTTCTATGGCTTCCAATAAATCGGTATATCTGTCATACCAACCTTCAACCATTTTACGCATTAAGCCCAAATCTTCGCCTTTGGCGTAAAGGCCTATGATTTTAACACCCGATGCCCAGGCAGCGCCTAATTCGGCACACGCATCTTTTCCTGATGGCGCGTAATAAATAACCAGGTCTGAAGTAGTTGCGCCGTTTGTATCAAAATCAAAACTTTGGTTAGCTTCGTCTGAATTAACCCACTCTTCAAATGAGAATTGTTTTGTTACGTGATTATGGGTTTCACCGTAATTGTTTTCGACCCACGAAATTACTTCGTGGCCCCGTTCCCGGAGTAGTGCAGTAAGCATTTCTACTCCATGCTGGTTTTTCCAGCTACTTGCAATGTAAATTTTCATATTGTGTTGATTTAATTTATTTTGTTTCGCATTGTTTGCATATTATCCTGCGCTTATGGCCGATAAAGTATTTTTTGCAATGAAGGCATTTGTTTGCATACTCTCCGTTCTCATGGTTGTAATCTTCGGACCAGCTGCGCGGATGCTCCCGCAACTCAAAGTAAGTGATAACGCCATCGGCATGGCAGTCTTCGCCATCTTTACAGGTGCAGTTTACGCTGCATATTTCGCTTTGTTGTTCCATGTTCTACATCTTTAATCTTTTATCCATATCCTCAACGCTCTCTGCGTTCATGTGGAAGTCTTTACAGCCTTTCAAATACATTTCGCCAAATAGACTGGCGATGTATGGGTCGGGATGTTTATAACCTATAATTTGTGCAGCGTGTAGTGTGTGCATCAGGTAATGATGTGGCATTTCGTCAACCTCTCTAAAAAACTGTTGTAAATCGGTATTGAAGTTATTATAATCGCAACGCATAAAGCAAAACGACTCCGGGTAACTATCATCATAATTTGGATAAGCTGCATGAAGTATTACGCCACGTATAAAGAATGTCATTTTTTTGCACCCGTTCCACTTGGTCATTCCATCGGGGCCTCTTAACGCCACCAATAACACGGCTTGTTGTGTAAACGGCAGATAACTTATCCAGTCTTGCACAACACTTTCTTTTTTTTGTTTTTTCATATTATTTTTATTTTATGTTAAACGTGTGTTTGTTAATATTCATCGGGGAGTTGGCTTACTATCCAATTTAATAGTGCTATGCCGCCAATTATGATTATGCATATTATTACAATTAACTCTTTCATGTTTTCTTTTAAACAGATGCCATTTTTAAATTATCTTTTCTACGGTTAAACCTATCTTTTGCATCGTAATTTAAATGGCAAAGTTGGCATAGCGCGGCTAACCTGTCATCTGTAACGTTCCAGTTGTCTTCGTCATGGTCGAGGTGCGCAACGCTGATGCTTACTGTTTTGCGCGTAATGGCGGCCGCGTTATATCGTACCGCCCGCAATGCATCGCCATAAAAGGCAAACCAAAATACCTTTGGCTTATATCTCAGGTCGGTATCCTGAACCTTTAGGGTTACAGCATGCACTTGCTGATGGTTTGCAAGCCTGCACATTTCGCATTTATGCCCGGCGCGTTTTAGTATGCGCGGCACAATTTCGAGTTGCCAGTTAGGCGGATATTTGGCTAAATCTATCGGCATGGCTTAGTTATCAAAGTAATCGTGTTCTACCAATATTTCGTAAATGCCTTTAGGGTAACATATTTCTAAGTTGCCTTGCCATTCATCGCCCCTGTATCCACGCCAAATCATAAACAGATATTCTTCGCCCGGTTTAACAATACCTTTAGCCTCGACCGTCTTTTTAATTAGTGCAATCTCATCATCGTTAAAGTATTCAAATTCGCCTTCGTCGTACGGACGTTGTTCACGGTCAGGACCGTAATTAACAACGTGGTCAAAATAGTCGTGTGCACAAGTGTGCACTTCTTTGTCGGCTACCTTGTAAGTCTTTTCAATTAGTTTTGCCATTGTTCAATTTGTTATCAATTCTGTAATATCTTGGCCCATTTCGGCCAACTCGTTAAAAAATGTATTTAGTGCTATGCGTTTTGCGGCGGCTATAGTTGCCGGATTGTGTTTGAGCGAATTGTTTTGTTTTGTTTCAGTTATTTTTTCTGATGCTTTTCTGAAGGCGTTCTTTTCAGCACCCACATCCTTAATGGCCTGCTGCATAAAATCTTTTTTTCGTTCGGGTGTAAAAGCAATTACTTTCATATCGACCAGTAATTGATAAACGATGTTGTCCGAGTCGAAAAAACCACCTTCATTGTGTTTGTTGAAGGCAAATATGATGTAATCCCGGTCGCTCACTTTTTCCTGTTCGGGTGTAGGAGGGAGACGTTTTGGCTCCAATTGCTCAATGAGTTTCTTTTTTGCCGTTTGGCGTTCGCTATCCATCATATAGGCGGCAAACCACTTGGCAACCCGCACGGGCGGCAAACCGTAAACGTCGCCCTTATCATACCTACCTCTAAGTCCGTGGAACACGGCCGTGCGCAATTCTTTGAGGGTTAAGGTGCCAAAGCATGCCCGCACTTCCATCATAACCGAGTACTTAAGCAAATCGATATCCTTTTCGCTCATCGATTTGAGGCCGAGGTAATAAATTGCGTTTTCCATGCCGATGGATATTTCTTCGGCCAGTTCCTCGTCTGTACAGTGTTTAGATGGTTTGCCATCTAAGGCCTCGTAAAACGACATTGCAACGCTTTTTTGCTCAACTAATGCAACTGCCGCTATTGGTTGGTGTTTAACTATCTCCATCTTTCCTAAATTTTGCCATAAACCTGTTATGGTTGTTATCGGCTTCGGCGAACCGGCTATCGGGCTTTTTTTCTTTTTTGGCGCAACTTTTTTCTTTTTTTTCAAATACTGCCTTTGACTCGGTTTTTTGCGATTGCTGCCAATTAGTTTGGTTTATTGTAGTTTGGTTTTTGTTTACTTTAAGGGCATTATAATTTGGGGCTAAAGCCCCCTCGGTAGTTGCGTTATAACCTGCATCCGCAGCGGCGTTGTTACCTGCGTAAATTTTAGTGAGGTCGGCAAGCAGGTAGGTAACATTTGCACTACCATTAATGCTCTTAAAATCTATTATACCCGCTTGCTTTAGCCTGTTGCGGCTTTTTTCTAACGTTGATTTTGATATTCCTAAATCGGCTGTGATTTTAGAACTGTTGCGTTTGAACGGATTAGCCCATCGTAAAGAATTGCAGATTTTAAGTAGATTAAAATACAAAGCTATTTCTGTAGTTGTGAACTGATGCTCGTCCTGCGCAAGCCAAAACCTGTTAATTTGTTCAATATAATTCATCGGGTGTGTTTAGATTGCCTGTTAGTTTAATACAGGAGTCAAATCGTCGGGGTTGCAATACCTGGTATTGCCCTGCTGATCGATAATGACAGCGTTATCGGTTCGGCTCATTTTTATAAATGTGACGTGTTCCCTTAGCACGTCGTTAAAATCATCCCGCTCAACCTGTCTTTTATAGTGCCGGGCTTTCGATCTTCGAAAGGGTGTTAGGGTTAATAATTGTCCTGGTTTCATGTTGTTTGTATTTTAATTTTTTATGGAATGATTTTACCGTATCATTCATTTCGTCGAGGTTGGCCTCGATTTTGTCCTTAATTTCCTGCCTGGCTATAAGATATAGTTCATAGTTATCATTATTGCCGGTAACGATGGCGTTGCCCATTAACAGGGTGCAGGTTTCCATCTTACCGAAAAGGAATTGATTTTCCTTTTCGATGTTTTTTTGGGTTCTCATTATTACACGTTAGGTAGCTTTTTCATAAGCCTCAATAGCTTTAAAAATCTCGAACACCACTTGCGGCACTATGGCGTTTCCGCCTGCTTTTATGCTTTCGTTTCGCCATTTTGAAAAGGTAAGGCCGTCCAATCCGGTGGAAAACCCATCATCTCCAGCACAAACCGGGGATTGAGTTGGCCAGTTATCCCATTTTGTTGGCGCGCCAACTTTACTAAGCTGTCTTGGTTTTCCAGGCCTGTTGTTTTGTCCCCGCAATCCGATGCCATTGGCGTTGGTAGCATCCCACTGTACGCCAAGTCTCTTAGTTTGATCGATACTGTTTGTCCACTCTTTCGTTGGTGCCGTTTCCCGGTTACTTTTTGCGGTCCGCCCTCTATCTCGGTCGCTCTCGGTGTCGGTAGCATTCCCATTACTTGCGTCGCCAAATTCGGCATCGTCGTTCCGTTCGGGTATTTCTCCATTCGCTGTTTGAACTTCTCCAAATCCTGCACTTCTTCCCTTGTTGTTGGCGTGAGCAACAAACCAAATTCGTTCCCGCTGGTGCGGTGCCTGCACACTTGCAGCCGGTAAAGCAAACGTTTGCACCTCATATCCTCTCTCTTCAAGACTTTCACAGATACTTCCGACAAGCATCTTAGCCTGTCGTGTGTATATTGCTTCATAGTGGTCAACTTCACGAAAGCGGGTAATTTTGCGACTTTCCACTTTAGCGAATACATTCCGGTAAATGCCGGATTTATCTTCCATGCTGAGGATTCCAGTAACATTTTCACCAACAACCCAAGCGGGGCCGATTTCGTCAATTGCGCGGAGATATTCCGGCCATAGGTATCTGTCGTCGTCTGTTCCGAGTCGGAGCCCTGCAAGGCTGAACCCCTGGCAGGGAAATCCACCGGTAAGAATGTCAATTGTTCCACGGTGCTTGCTGAAGTCTGTTTTTTTAATGTCATGGTATGATATGGCCTCAGGCCAGTAATATTTTAAAATTTGTTGCCCAAACTCATTCCACTCGCAATGGAATATGTTTTGCCAACCCATCCACTCGGCCGCTAAATCAAATCCGCCTATCCCGCTGAATAAACTGCCGTGCCTCATTGGTATAGTCCCGCATCAAATAAACTTCCCATCGATTTTGTGCCTATCGCCGCCTCGCAGTTTTTTATTGCCGTGTGGTAATAGCTATCCTTTAACTCGCAACCAATGGCAAAGCGGCTGTTGTTGATGGCTACGTACGCCTCGCTGCCAATACCCAGGAATGGTGTTAGCACCTTATCGCCTGGATTGCTGAACATATTAATGCAGCGGTGAATTACTTCGAGCTGGAGCGGTGCAATGTGTTTTTCGTCGCCCTGATCGGTGCCTTTTTTGTTGTTCAATACATCAGTCCGCTTAATATCCATCCAAACAGGCGATGCCCATTGCTGCCATAGGTCGAGCGGGAAGTTCTCTTTTGTAATATGTGTAACCGGTTCCCAATTGCTTTCATCCGTACCATCCCACTTTTTGAAGTAGCGCATGTACTCGGCCATTCCGATGCCTGATAAGGCGCTGTTGCTTGTAAGCGTTTTGTATAGCAAGCGTTGGGTTTTGGTGCGCTGCATTTCCAGTACCGGATCTGTCCAAATAGTTGTTTTGCTATGCAGTTTGAAGCCTGTTTTTGAAGCGTTCGCCAATAAGTCGGTCAACTCATCTTCGCGCAAACGCAACTCTTTTATCTTCGCTTCAAATATCGCGTCGTTAAAATCAGGCTCGTCTAAGTAGGACTGCACGACCTCTATTTTTGCTTTTACACGTTCCAATTCCTGTTTATAATCTGCAAAGAATACGCTTTCAATAAACCGGGTATGCTCATCGGTAAAGTTATCCATGCCGGTATATCCCGAACTGTTTTTATATACGCCCAAATCTTTTGTATGGCAGGCCATGATACGCCCCGGCTTTAACACACGGTAACACTCTTTAACTATGAAGCGGTACTGCTCCCAAAATCCGGCAGGGGTATCGTTGTTACCCAGGTCATGGATATAGTTTGAATAGGTGAACAGGCTTTTAAACGGCGGGCTGAATATGATAAAATCGACGCTGTTATCGGGTATCCGGCTTAACTCGATGGCGCTATCGCCCTTCATCAGCCACATCTTATCGTTCTTTACTTCGGCATATTGATAGCTTTCCTGCAAGCCGTAAACTTTGCCGTTCATGGCCTTGCTTACTCCCTTTATGGCGTTGTTGTGCTTTTGTTCTTTCATTTTAACATTATTTAAAACGTTTTGCATTTTGTTGGTTGTGATAAGCCAACAGTTTACATCGTGCAGCTGGCCGTATCGTAAAAAGCGCCTGATAGCCTGGTACAGTGCCTCGAAACTGAAGTTGAAACTTGCGAATATGGTATTATGGCAATGCTGCCAGTTTAGCCCGTATTGCGCCAGCTTGGTTTTGGTAATTAAAACCCGGTACTCGTTTTTTGAAAAACCCAACAGGCCCTTTCGTTTGGCGTCCTTTTTATCGGAGCCGGTAACGTTTATTGAACCCGGTATTAGCTTGTTCAACATTTCCGCTTCGGCATCCAGCGTAACCCAAATACAAAAACTCTCGGTTGAGTTGTTTACCATTTCGGCCACAGCCGCCATGCGTTCGTTAATGGTCCTCTTCAGTTCTTTGTTAAAGGTTGTGGCATTTATCAGTTCCTCGTCTTTTTCAAACGGCCATTCGCCATCGCCAAAGTCAATATCCACATCAATTTGATGCTCTATCAGGTTAAGGTTTGGCAGGTCGTAACCCGCTTCATCAAAACCGATATCGCGCGGATGCTCAAACATGATGCACCAGGTAGATAGCCATCCGTAAAAGTCAACTTCGGCGTGTTTTTTAAGGCGGTAATTATTCATGCCTTCATCCCGAACAAACCATTTACTTCTCATATCCTGAGCGTCTAACACACGCAAAAATTCTGAGTGGTTGCCAAACTCGTTCAGGTCGTTAGGGGCGGGGGTTGCCGAACATGGAAGTTTGTAAGGCGTATGCCTGAACGTTGTCATAATGAAGTTCTTTATCTTTCCGGTAAAGTCCTTCAGTATCGAGCTTTCGTCCAATACCACGCCTGCAAACTCACTAATCAAATGCGTATAAAGGTGCAGGCTTTGGTAATTTACCGCCCAAATTCCGAATTGTTTAAGGTCTGATGATTTGACACCAGGAAACAATTCCATTACCTCGTACCCAAACTTTGGCGCTTCATCATCAACAGTTTGCATGATGACACTTAGCGGTGCCAAAAGTATTACAGGCTTTCCGGTATGTTTATGTACCTGGCTTGCCCACTCCAGTTGCTGCAATGTTTTGCCCGCGCCCGGCGGTTCAAACAGTGCAAAGCGGCCGTGCTTTAAAGCCTTTTGAACGCAATGCTTTTGAAAACCTTTTAGTACGGGGTTAAGCGCCAACAAATCGACGTGAAACCCGGCCTCTATCTTCTTAACTTTCTTTGCTTCTAACAAGTGTGTGTATTCCATAGCTATCCTACCATTGGCATTATCATCATCAAATCCTGTTTGTAGTCGCTTGTGGTGTCTTTAATGACTGCAGGCCTCGTATAGGTTGAAAACTCGATTTTCAGGTTTTCCGATTTGTATCGACTGATGCATTCCATCAGCATTTTACCGTTTAACCCGATGGTTAGTTCGTCACCCTCAAAGTCACCTTGTAACGACTCGTTTGCCTTTTCGCCATAGTCGTTGTTTTCTGATGTGATAGTTAATTCGGTACCGAGATTTAGTTTGATAATATTGGTAACCGAGTTTGAAAACAACACGGCGCGGCGTAATGCGTTCTTTAGGTCCTCGCGGCCAATGGTTAATGTTTTGTCGTTGTTTTTCGGGATAAAACCTTTGTAATCGACGAATTTTTCACCTATCAGTACCGACTTAAGCGTTATGTTTTCGGCAACTTCAAATACAATGTTCCTATCGCTTATGGTTACTTTAACATCATTGCCAACAGGCATATCTTTTAACACGCCTAATATCCTTGCCGGGATAACGCAAGTAGCTTGCTTATCCGAACTTACGCCCATGTTAAAAGTGCCTAATATGTGTGCGTTGGTACCTGTAAGGGTTGCCATTTTATTTGCTACCTCCAATAGTACACCCGCCATAGCAGGCTTTAGTTTATCCGATCCAACGGCGAACAGCGTTTTGTTAACACACTCCAAAAACAACTGACTCTCCAGTTTTATTTCGATGCCGTCTTTGTTTTCCAATACCGGGAAGTCTTCACCATTTTCGGCCGGTAAAACATATTCGCCGCTGCCAGCCTTAATATCAAGGCGTTGCTTTTTTTCTTTTTCATTAATAACCTTGCCTTCGAAAACCCTCGTAACATCGATTGTAAATTCCACCAATTCGAACGTTATTGGAATGCCATCGGGGAGACTTTTAACCAGGCTTGTTAGTTTGTTGTGTGGTACTGCTATGCAGGCTTCACCATCGGCCTTAACCTCTAAAGTATTGGTAATGAAAACTTCCATGTTCGACCCCGTCGCTTCCAGTTTGTTATCCTTAATGTTTATAAGGCAACACTCCAGTATTGGGATGACTATGCTTGTACCTATGGCTTTACCAGTAAGGGTTAGCGTTTTTAAAAGATCAGATTGGTTTGCTATGAATTTCATGTGTTAGTATCCTATTGGCCGCATGAAGTTTAGCGCCCGGTTATTTATTTCGTTATATTTCTCTCTGAAGCTCTCAAAGTCGGTAACTTCTTTAAAGGCTTCGACGGCGTATTCAACGCCTACCTTTTCGGGTTCATCGTATTGTTCATTAAAGTCATTCAATGCCTTATTAAACCCATCTGTTTCACCCTCTTTATACCCATCGGCCTTGCCTTGCTCTAAACCATGTTGATAATAAACCTGACTGATAGACAAAATCTCTACAGCCATAATTTCCGATAGGTCGGCCGTCGACATTGCTTTAATTTTTTCTAAGGTTGGCTTACCCTTGTTTTGTTCATTTGTGTTTGACATGTTATATCGAATTAAATTGTTACTATCTCAAAGCGTCTTTAATGCGCCTAAAAAGCGTATTAATACAGTTGCTTGCCAATTGCAGTTGTTCGCAGCTGTATAAAAGGTTATTCTGTCTGAAGAGTATCTTAATTTTTGGTCTCATCTTTTTAAATTTTGAACCCGGCCCGGGGTACGATCCCGAACCATGCTCCACCTGAGCGGGTTGTAATGTTTTTAAAGGCTGTCAGGTAAATTCATATCTTTCATTATCCTTTACTATCGTTGTGAAAATTGGAAACTTATCTTTGGGTACTTGCTCAATCATTTCGGCCAATACAACCGAACCTGTGAATATTACCCTCGGTTCGTTCTTATAAATTACTTGTAAATAAAGACAGCTGCCCTTGAATTGGCTTGGTTTCAACTCGTATCCCGTTATCTCTATTTGTGTGTTTAATACTTTCTCTATTTTTAATTTGTCCCCCGTAAATGCCTGACCTTTTGCCTTTATTCCTAAGTCTTTGAATGCAGTCATGTATTTTTAGTTTTTTTAGTAAATGGCGACTATTGCAATGTTTAGCCCAGCCATAGTATGAAGCAGCCGAAGTGGGGATAAACCTTCGTCGTGCCATATTCTGTTTTATGCTTTTTCTCAAATAGGTGTGTGTATGGTAAAATACATAGCCAACAAAATCAATTCCTCTTGCAGCTACCGGGAATACCTGGTAATTTGGTTTTACTGTTAGTTTAAGTTCATCGGCCAAATACGTTTTAATGTGGGCCAATATTTGATGAAGCTCCGCTTTTGATGATGACAGAATAACCATATCATCAGCATAGCGAAAGTATTTTAGCTGATATTTGCGGCCGATTATTTCTTTAATCCAATGGTCAAATCCGGTAAGATAAAAATTAGCCAGGTATTGGCTTAAATAATTACCTATGGGTAACCCTTCCGCACTATCAATGATGTTATCTAAAAGACTTAAAAGACGGATATCTTTAAATTTTCGACGTAGCAGTTGTTTCAAAATATCTTTGTTAACTGATGGATAGAACTTCGTAATATCCAGTTTCAAACAATATTTTGTTGCCGGCACATCCTGCAAAGCTGCTTTAAGATCGTTCGCGGCCTTATGTATGCCTTTGCCCTTTATACAGCTGTAACTATTGGCTGTAAACATATCCGTAAATACAGGCTCTAAAATGTTCATTATGGCATGCTGAACTATCCTGTCGGGATAGTATGGCAACCTGTAAACTATTCGTTCCTTTGGCTCAAATACTGTAAAAGTGCTATAATCGGAAGTTGTAAATTTCTGTTCGTCTAAAAGGTTATGCAATGCGATTAGGTTACAACCCCGCTGCTTATCGTGCCGCTTAATGGCTTTTTGCTTGCGTTTGCCTTTACGGGCCTTATTATCGGCCAGTATCAGGTTTTGCATGCTGATAACCGTATCGTATAAATTGTTTAACCTTTTCATTGCCTTTGTTTCAAATGGTCACGTTCGCCCTGTAGGTTACCAGTGCCCATGTGTTATTATTCGTGATGTTTTGCCATGTTGGCAAGGCCCTTGCTGTCAATGTTTACAAATTTGTGGCCTGACATTCGTGTTCGTGTTCCAATTATCGTAGTTGTTGTACGCCCAGCCGGAGCCGGAAACCCTACACACCCGCCAATACAGCAAGCAGCCCCATTGTATTAATTATTTAAAATCCCTTCGTAGTACTCTTTAAATTCTTCAACCCCTTCCAACATTAGCGCATGGGAGCGATATTCGCGGCGTGGCCTGACAGTCGTGCTCGGGTCCCAAGAAGCGTAGCCGGAGGAACGCCCAGCCGGAGCCGGAACTATCAGGTTTAAAATATGGCAGATAGTGATTTTCGCTTTTGCCATATACCGCCTCCCATCTTTTAAATGTGCCGTCCGGTTGTTGTATGGCATTTTTAGCCTCAATGCACATTTCAAGGCGGTGCGCGAAATCTTCATATACCAACCGCCTGTTACTTCTGTCATTAAGTGTGGGACGGGGCGTTTCACCCATTTTTAAACACGCCTGCAAATAAGGGTCTTGCTGTTTATTTATTGCGGCAATTTGTTCATCGGTAAGTATGATAATTGCCTTTTTATCTTTTAAGATTACTGTTGCTTCCATTTTATTAGCTGTTGAAATAGTTGTTGTATTCCTGGTTAAGTTTCTTTACTGCTGAAAGCATAATTGCTTTGGTCCTGTATTCGAGGCGTGGCCCGACACTCGTGTCCGTGCCCCAACAATCGTAGCCGAGGTACGCCCAGCCGGAGCCGGATTTAATAAACCAGGGTTCATACGTATTTTCACTACCATCCTTAGCGGCCTTCCACTCTTTGAATGTTCCGTCCGCCTGTTCTATTGCGTTTTCGGCGGCAATACATACGGCTAATACATGGGCATTGTAGTCATATATTTCACGTGGACTCGCGTCATCAGATGGCGCTGTTTTTGGCGTTTCGCCTAACTTTTGACATGCTGCCAAATAGTTATTTTGTTCTTGTTCCTGCATTTTTTAGCTGTTTAGGTATGCTTCGTAATATGGATTTAGTTTAGTTACCGCGCCTATCATTATCTCATAGCTGCGATATTCGAGGCGTGGCCCGACAAGCGTGCTCGTGTCCCAACAAACGTAGCTGTCGTACGCCCAGCCGGAGCCGGAAGGATCTTTTTTGTGATAAGGAAAGTAGTGGCGTTCATATCCGTCATATACTGCCTTCCATTCCTTGAATGTGCCGTCCGGTTGCTTAATAGCATTTTCGGCTGCTATGCAGGTTCGCAAGCGATGTGCCGCGTCATCATGTACCGCTTCACTATCTGATAGGTCCGTTAATACCGGCTTTGGTGTTTTGCCTAACTTTTGGCAAGCCAATAGATATAGGTCTTTTTTTGGTTGTTTTTTTGTTGACATTTTAATTTTATTACGTTGATTACTTTTGTTATTTACGCTACCTGCGCCAACTCCTTTTTAGGATCTACAAAGAATGTTTCGTCCTGGTCAACTGTGATGCCCATATCGGCCAGTTTGTTTGCAACCTTAGCGAGGCCGCGATCGGCAAGTAATGCCTCTTTGTTTATTTCCTCTTTGGTACGGATGTAAGCAGGAGCGAAGGCCTTTACCAATTTTAAAGCTGCTTCCCATGTAAAGCCTTTGAGCGTTTTTAATTTGGGAGTGCCGGTACGGAAGCCGATTTTGCCGTGGGTTAACTCCATGCTTTTTAGTTTTCCGAATGCCTCACGGTTGTTAACCGCGAATGCCTGGAGCTTCATGAATGAATCATCACGTAATCCGGTAAGGTTGGTTAGTTCATCAGCGTACTTTTCGCGAATGCGTGTTAGTTCAACGTCCATTTTGCCGGTTAACTGCTGTATCCGTGCATCGGCATCTGCAAATTCTGCAAATGCGTTTTCCGCATCTTCGCGGGTGATATTATCCTGTAATACCACTTTCTTTTTTCCTGTTTTTGTTGCCATTTTATTATGTTAAATTTTTAGTAGTTATTTTAAGTAGATATCGACTATGCCGAACTTTCGCAGTCGCATCCTGTAGTTATCCTGTTTAAGATTTATCGCCGTTTCTACGGCCTTATTTGCGTTCCTTTCTCCTATGTAATCTTTAAGCCGGTTGTTCGATACAAAGAACCTTCGCCGTGTAAAATTTAACTCCGGTTTTGGCTGGTAAACAAATCTGTAATCTGCCATAGCTTTATTTTTTTGAACACATTACCATCATCACTATTATTGTTGCGATAAGGACCAGGAACGAATACAATGTTTCCCAAAAGTTTTTCCAAAGCTCCTTACGTTTTCGCAACCTATCGGTTTCGCTGGCTTTTGCCATGCGTTCAGCAAATGATGGCTCGGTGTATTTCATGCTTTTACGTATTTACTTAAGTCAGCAACAAGGCTGTCTATTTTTTCGACGGTAACTTCATCAACCAGTCTTTTCAGCATGATTAGGTTTCCGATGTTATTGGCTAACTGTATTATGGTTAGTTTGCTAACTGGTTTCTTCACCGTTGGAGTAGCCGCATCGTTTAAATACGCGTGCAGTATTCGGTTTATGTTTTCATAAACAAATGCCTTTACATTGTAATCTTCAGGGTGCTCAAAGTAGAATGAAGTTTCCTGTAAATGCTTATGAGCATTATCAAAGTTTTTAACGGTAAAATCTTCCAGTTTATTAAGGCTAACCTTAGTATCAAAGCTGCATTCAGGATAGCTGCTATCGTAATAGGATACTTTAACACTTTCGCCTTCAATAGAATAGGTTTCTATCGAAAATTGAGAATGTTTGTCCGTTACTGAATTTTTTGTTAAATTCGTCTCCATATAGAAAAAATTAAATTGTTAATTATGGCCGGGGATTGCAGCCCCGGCTTTTTTTATTTTCTTCCTGCCGCCCTTATTTTCAATTGGGCCAATTGCTGTAATTCGTCGGCAAACGTTTTATCAACCTTCGCCTTATTTTTACTTTTTCGCATCGCTATAGCTTCAATTGCGGCGTTATGTATCCGCTGCTTTTCGGTTAACCTTTCGGATTTAACAGAACTTGCTGAATTGTAAGCTATGGTCAGCATAATTTAAAAACTTATAAAATTGCAAGTTTATATATAAATTTTTTTTAGGCAGTTCGTTGAACTTTAATCACTTCACCGTCTTTTTGAGTGATGAAATCCATCTTATCAACCAACTTTAATCGGGTAATGGTACCATATATTGAAGCGCTTTTTTCAAGTGGTACGCATAAAACCTCTTCATTTATTGCCAAATCACGCAGTTGCTGGGCAACTGAACGCTGCTTAATAATTTTTTCAGTAATTACTTGCATTTTGATAATTTTTTATACTTTTGAACTATATACAACTATACACAACTATATATCTATCTCACTAATTATACGTCAAAGGTAGAGATTAGTTTTTTAATTGCAAGTTTTTTGCAAGTTTTTTTGCAAGTTTTTTTGCAAGTTTTTTCTACCTGAAATTTATTTATGGAAAGCAGTAACAATTTAGAGGTTTTTCGAACGGAACTGGGTTTAAAAAAAAGAGAATTTGCCGCCACTATTGACGTGCCTGAAGGCAACTATGGTAAAATGGAACGTGGCGAAATCACAATTAGTCCAGCAACGATTTTAAAATTTCAAAAAAAGTATCCTTCAATTAATCCCGAATGGTGGGCATATAAGAAAGGAGCAAAGACGGCTTATGGTGATATTAATTTACTCGTTGGCCGGGGAAAGCGAAACAACGCAAAAGCACTTGGTTCACTTGACCAGGATGATAACTCTCCAATAGTGGAAATAAGTCCCGGTCGTTACAGAATGAAAGTTAAACTTGTTCCTGAATATGCTTATGCAAGCTATCCGATGGGTTACGCCGATCAGGAATATATTGAAGATTTGCCTTTACATGAAATTGTTGTAAATCAATTACATTTTGGACACTATCAAGCCTTTGAGGTAAGTGGCGATAGTATGAATGACGGGTCTATTAACAGTATTCCCGATGGTAGCATCGTTACCGGTCGCGAAATATCACAGAAATACTGGAAAAACAAGTTTCATACTCACAAATTCTCAAATTTTGTTTTCGTTCACATGACGGAAGGTATAACTGTAAAGAGGATTGCTAACCAGGATTTAGAAACAGGAAATATAACACTTAACTCGCTTAATCCCAACAAGGACGAATACCCTGATTTTACTTGGCATATGGATGAAATTTTGCAAATATTTAATGTAGTTAAAAGAGATTTACCAAATTGATATGACACAACAAGAGGCGCTAAACCTGGCGTACCGCCAATTGCCAAACCCAAATGATTATGAAGATGAATGGTGTACTATCCGCTTTAATTCTGAAAAGGTAGTTGATGCATGGTTAAGGGTTGATGCAAATTATATTGAAAACTTTGATAGCACGCTGCCGTTTGAGGTTGAGTTTCATAAAGTTAATAAAGATGGCGTTGTTGCCTGGGAATTAACAACGATGGATTTTGGAAGGTTTGACGATTTAGATAAGAAACTATGAAAAGGCTGTTGATACTGCTTTTGTTTTTATGCGCCGCCTGCGGTTCTAATAAAGATACAATAATCACCAACTTAAAGTATACGGTTAAAGACTCTTTGGGTAATGCTGATTTAAGCAACCTTCAGTTTAATATTGAGATACCAAAGCGGTACAATTCTAAACAATTAGATACAATAAGTTCGATACTCAGGGCTAATAATCTTCAGTACAAGGCATTAAATATATTTTATTTGCTATCAGGCCAGGTTGTGGGTGATGGCTTTGTATACGGCAACGTATTTTATTCTGATAATACGCCGACATCTAAACTCCAAAAGGTGCGTACGGACCTTAACGGTTATGAAAGCGAATTAAGCATTTGGGGAGCGTCTCAAAGTATTGCTAACGACCTTTTGAAAACTAATCCACCAAATCCCGAAAGCAAAACCATAGTAGGTAAATTTATTAATGATGTGGATCAAACCGTTACTGTTATTTACAAAGACAAACGAGAAAGCGACCGCCTTTATATAATGGATTTCGATAAGACTGGTAAAAATATACCAAGTCAAAATATTGCACCAGTTGTTCAAAATGAAAACGGCGCTATTAAAATGGTTATCGATGCCGACGGAGATTACTTTTTATTGGATGGTGATATTTTAGAGCGATATAATCTTTCTGAAAGCAAGTCAATACCGTACAGGCGTATTAAATCAAACAGCTAATGAAAGCTGACGAGGCAAAAAAACTACTGCTGTTTATGGATAAGGAAAAGCTAAGCCAGCAGGACCTTGCCACCCTTATACACAAAAACCAAAGTGATGTTTCCCGGTACCTGAATGGTAAGTTAAAGATACCACTGGAGGTTTGGAAGGTGCTGCACCTAAAATACGGATTGCGTTACGATTGGATATTCCACACCAATGGCCCGATGAAAAATAACAGCAAAGAAAAACCATCTCTTATAAAAGACATTAACGAAATGAATGCTATTGTGGCTGCATTAACTGCAAGCCAAGAACGATTGAGACTGGATTTCAATAAATTACATGCCGATTTTTACGAAAATAAACACAAAAAATAGACACGCACTGGACACAAACTACTAAAAAACTAATGTCAAAATCATCAAAGAAGCCGTTTTTTATGCCGTTTTTTAAAGGTTATCAAGGAGGGTCAGAGTCCCTTCTTCCGCACAAACCTTTAAAACAGCCCTTAGAGGCTGTTTTTTCTTTTACTGGACA
>JACXTT010001101.1_pt1 | contig 45924 bp, 42 predicted proteins | sample 9270951 | NCBI WGS metagenome assembly JACXTT01 (sample SAMN15532306, study PRJNA645909) | rock metagenome | isolation source: weathered quartz diorite | place: Puerto Rico | collected 2017-06-21 | reverse complement strand
ATGGCGGCCAGGCCGGGCCACGCGGCTAACGTAGCTTTTGCCAAGAAAATAAAGGCCATTATTAAAAAAGAGCGCAGCCGCAAACACTTTAAAGTTTACGACCCTAACGCCAAACCGGTGTACGATACGGTACAAATAATGAACATGCTGCCGCACCGCTGGCCGTTCTTAATGGTCGATAAAATATTGGAACTATCCAAAACCCATGTAGTGGGCCTAAAAAACGTGACCATGAACGAAGATCTGTTCATGGGCCATTTTCCGGGATCTCCTATATTTCCGGGGGTGCTGCAAATTGAGGCTATGGTGCAAACCGGTGGTATTTTGGTATTGAACACCGTACCCGATCCCGAAAATTACTTAACGTTATTTTTAAAGATCGAGAACGCACGTTTTAAAAGCAAGGTAGTACCCGGCGATACATTGATATTTTATTGTAACTTGCTTCAACCTATCCGCCGGGGCATTGCGCAAATGCGTGGTGTGGGTATGGTAGGCGAGCGCATTGTTGTTGAAGCCGAGTTAATGGCGCAAATTGTAAAAGTAAAAGGTTTAGAAAAAGAAGCATGATCCAACCATTAGCATATATACATCCGCAGGCTAAAATAGCCGATAACGTGGTTATCGAACCATTTGTGACCATTGATAAGGATGTTATTATTGGCGAGGGTACCTGGATAGGGCCCGGCGTTTGTATTATGAATGGTGCCCGCATTGGTAAAAACTGCCGCATTTTTCCCGGCGCGGTAATTTCGGGCATACCGCAAGACCTTAAATTTAACGGCGAGGATACCACCGTCGAAATTGGCGATAACACCACCATCCGCGAATGCGTAACCATTAACCGAGGTACAAAAGACCGCTGGAAAACCGTTATCGGCAACAACTGCCTTATTATGGCTTACTGCCATGTAGCGCACGATTGCGTGGTGGGCAACAACTGCATTTTCTCAAACAATACAACTTTAGCTGGCCACGTTACCGTTGGCGATTATGTGGTACTGGCAGGCATGGTAGCCATACACCAGTTTGTGCAGGTAGGCTCGCACGCGTTTGTAACCGGTGGCTCGCTGGTACGTAAGGATGTACCTCCGTATGTAAAGGCCGCCCGCGAACCGCTTTCGTATGTGGGTATCAACTCGGTTGGTTTGCGCCGCCGCGGATACTCGAGCGACCAGATCAATGAGATACAGGATATTTACCGCACCATTTTTGTTAAAAAACACAACTTTAGCAACGCTTTGGATATTATTGAAGCCGAGCGCCAGCCTACCGAGATACGCGACGAGATATTGGATTTTATCCGCAACTCAAACCGCGGTATCATGAAAGGTTTTGGGAACCCTTAGTTTAGTTACTGGGTTATTGGTTACTAAGTTAATAAGTTGCTCCAGCCAATAACCCAATAACTTATTAACCTAATAACTACATGACCATCTCCCTCCAAAACATTGGCCGCCGTTTTAACCGCGAATGGATATTCAGGGATGTTAACTATACTTTTCAAAATAATACTTCGTATGCCATCTTAGGCCCCAACGGCTCGGGCAAATCAACCTTATTGCAGGTATTGACGGGCAGCCTTGGTCCGTCAACCGGTACCATCACTTATCAGCTTAACGATCAGGCTATCCCAGTCGAAGCTGTTTACCAATACCTTAGTTTGGCTACGCCGTATATGGAGCTCATCGAGGATCTTACCCTGACGGAAATGATCGGCTTCCATTTCAAATTCAAAAAATTTCGGGATAGCTTTGATACCGGTGCTGTTATAGACTTGCTTAATATGCAGGCCAGTAAAGATAAAATGATCCGTTATTTTTCGTCGGGCATGAAACAGCGTACCAAACTGGCTTTGGCTTTCTGTGCTGATACAGCGATGCTGATGCTTGATGAACCCACATCCAACCTCGACGCGCAAGGTGTTGAGTGGTACCTGGGCATGGTCAGCCAGTTTACCCAAAACCGCCTCACCATCATCTGCTCAAACCAACCTTCCGAATATGGTTTCTGCGATCATATTATTGATGTGACGGATTATAAATCGGCAAAAGCCATATAATAACCTAACACCTTAGTTTTTATATTAAATTTTCGTAGCTTTAAATTCTAAAATTTAAAATTTCAGGCTATGATTAAAAAATTACTAATGTGCACGGGCTTTACCCTGGCTGCATGTGGCGCTTTCGCCCAGGCTAAACTGGTAGAGAAAGTTGTGAAAAAGGGCGACGAGATCGTTATCCCTTACGAAAAATACGTTCTGCCCAACGGCTTGACCTTAATATTACACGAGGACCACTCCGACCCGGTGGCACACGTGGATGTAACTTACCATGTAGGTTCGGCGCGCGAGGAGATCGGTAAATCGGGTTTCGCGCACTTTTTTGAGCACATGATGTTCGAAGGCTCTGATCACGTAAGTAACCAGCAGCATTTTAAATTAATTACCGAAGCAGGTGGTACGCTAAACGGATCGACCAATCTTGACCGTACCAACTACTACGAAACCGTACCCAGCAACCAGGTCGAAAAAATGTTATGGCTCGAGGCCGACCGTATGGGCTTTTTACTGGATGCCGTAACCCAGCCAAAATTTGAGATACAGCGTGCCACCGTTAAAAACGAACGCGGCCAAAATTATGATAACCGCCCTTACGGCTTAGCCAGCGAATATGTATCAAAAAACCTGTACCCGTATGGGCACCCATACTCGTGGTTAACCATCGGTTACATTGAGGAGCTGAATAAAGTTGGCGTTAACGACCTTAAAAACTTTTTTTTACGCTGGTATAACCCCAACAACGCAACCGTAACCATAGCCGGCGATATTAACCCTAAGCAAACCATAGCCTGGGTAGAAAAGTACTTTGGTCCTATACCACGCGGCCCGGTTGCAGCAAAAATGCACCTGCCTGCACCGGTATTAACTGCCGACCGTTATGTATCGTACGTGGATAACTACGCGCAGTTACCCCTGTTAAGCGTTACCTACCCTGGTGTTGAGGCTTTTAATAAAGACGAGGCCGCGCTCGACGCGTTAGCAAGCATTATTGGTCAGGGCAACAACTCCATCCTTTACCAAAATTTAGTTAAAACACGTAAAGCCGCGCAGGCCAGTATGAACTCGTCAAACTCCGAACTGTCGGGCGAGATCAGCATCCGGGTGGTACCCTTTCCGGGACAAACGCTGGCCGATATGTACGCTACCGTTAAAAAATCGTTAGCTGATTTTGAGGCTAAGGGCGTAACCGACGAAGACCTGAAACGCTTTAAAGGCAGCAGCGAGTCGCAGTTTGTTAACCAATTAGCCAGTGTGTCGGGCAAAGCCTCGCAGTTGGCTTACGCGCAAACCTTAACCGGTAACCCTAACCAGATACCGCACGAGATTGCCGAGATAAACGCCGTTACCAAAGAAGATGTAATGCGTGTTTACAACCAATATGTGAAAGGCAAATTTGCTGTTATTTTGAGCGTACTACCAAAAGGTAAAGAAGATATGCGCCTGGCGCCTGATAATTATACTATTGATAAATCGGGTTACGTAGCGCCCGATTATGGTTATGCCAGTTTAAAATACCACAAGGCGGTTGATAATTTTGACCGTACCAAAATACCTCCTGCAGGCCCCGCTATCGTAATTAAAGCCCCTGCTTTTTGGACCGCCAAAACCCCTAACGGGATCAGCATGATAGGCACTTATAACAACGAGATACCTACAGTTTCGGTAACGCTGGCAATTAAAGGCGGTGGTTTGCTGATGGCTAACGAACCTGCCAAAGCCGGTTTGCCGCAGGTTGTGGCCAGTATGCTAAACGACGAGACCGAAAAACACACTGCCGAGGCTTTTAGTGCCGAGATCCAAAAATTAGGCTCGTCGCTATTTATTTCGGCGAGTGATTATGACATGACTTTCCGTCTTTCATCGTTAAAGAAGAACCTGCCTGCTACCCTGGCGTTGATGCAGGAGCGCCTGATGCACCCTAAGTTTACACAGGAAGCGCTCGACAGGATAAAAAAGCAACAGATACAGGGCCTCAAAACGGCTAAATCTCAACCTGCGTTCGTAGCTTCGAGCGTTTACGAAAAATTATTAAAAGGCACAAAAAACATCAGCACCTATGCGGTAACTGGCACACCCGAAACTGTAGCCAATATCAGCCTGGCCGATGTTCAGGCTTATTACGACAATTATTTGTCGCCATCGGTTGCCGATTTAGTTGTCGTGGGCGATGTTACCGAACCTGAAGCTAAAACCGCCCTGGCTTTTTTAAACGACTGGAAAGGCAAAGCGGTTACCCTGCCTGTGCCTGCGCCAGGTATGCAATACAGCAAAACAAAGCTATACCTGGTTAATGTGCCAAAGGCCGCGCAATCAGAAATTCGTATTGGTTTTGAGACCGGCTTAAAATACAATGCCACCGGCGATTACTACAAGTCTTTTGTGATGAACTATGCCCTGGGTGGTGGCTTTAACAGCCGCATCAATTTAAACCTGCGTGAAGCCAAAGGCTGGACCTATGGTGCAAGCTCGGGCTTCGCGGGCGATCAATACGATGGCACTTATACCGCATCAGCCGGTGTTAAAGCAGGTGCTACCGATAGCTCAGTTGTTGAGTTTGTTAAAGAGATCAAAAACTATCAGCAAAGCGGTATTACCCCAACCGAGTTAGCATTTACCAAAGCATCCATCAGCCAGGCCGATGCCCGTAAATACGAAACCAACGCGCAAAAGGCAGGGTTCTTATCGCGTATACAGGACTATAACCTGAAACCAACCTTTGCCGATGAGCAAAACGCTATTTTGCAAGGTATGACCAAGGCGCAAGTTGACGCGCTTGCGGCAAAATACCTGGATATTAATAAAATGGTGATACTGGTGGTTGGCGATAAAGACCGCATCCTGCCCGGCCTGCAAAAGTTAGGTTATGATATTGTTGAACTGAATGCTGATGGCGAACCGGTAGCTAATTAACGGCTTGTATGTTTCAATACAAGTAATTAAGTTTGCGCCTCAATAATTTTTAAGAGATTTATGGCTAAAGCGTCCGACATAAAGAATGGCAGTATACTTCGCTTTAACGGCGAACTGATACAGGTTGAAGAGATCATCCACCGTACACCGGGTAACCTGCGTGCTTTTTACCAGGCCCGTATGCGTAACATCCGCAGCGGCAAACTGGTTGAATACCGTTTCCGTACAGACGAGGAGGTGGATATTGCCCGTGTTGAAACCAACGACTACCAGTACTTGTATGACGAAGGCGACAACCTGGTGGTGATGGACAACAACACCTACGACCAGTTCAACGTGCCAAAATCGTTATTCGGCTCGGCGGTAAAATTCTTGAAAGAGGGCACCAACGTCATCGTAGCTTTTGAGAGCGACGAACCTATTATGGGTCAACTGCCAAACTCGGCCGAACTTGAAATTACTTATACCGAGCCAGCCGTTAAAGGTGATACCTCGAGCGGTGCCATGAAAAAAGCCACCGTTGAAACAGGTGCCGAGATCAACGTGCCTTTGTTTATCAACTTAGGTGATGTTGTTAAGGTTGATACCACAACCGGCAGCTATGTGGAACGGGTTAAAAAATAAAATATCGCAATATCGATAGTAAAGCTCCCCGAAACCGGGGAGCTTTTTTGTTTACAAAGCAAAGCGTATATTTGAATATGCAAGAGTTTGAAAAATACCTTCAGCAAATAACCGCTATCCTGAAAAGATACCAAATTCAGCACGCCTCTTTATTTGGTTCGTTTTCTAAAGGAACGCAATCGCCCGATAGTGATATCGATATGCTTATTGAACCGGGCGGTAAGTTTACTTTGTTTGATATGATGAATTTGGAGGAAGAGCTAACCTTGCTTACACACAGAAAAATAGACCTGGTTGAGTTTAGCGCAATTAAACACTCCATAAAAAACGAGGTTTTAGCAACTGCAATAACTATTTTATGAGCCGGTCGGATGGTGTTTACTTACAGGATATCATCGAATCAATAGATATTATATTTACTTATCTCGAAAACAAAAGTGAATATGACTTTACTCAGGAACAACTTTTACAGGATGCCGTAATACGCAGGTTTGAGATAATAGGCGAAGCCGCTTCTAAAATATCCGATAGTTTAAAATCAACACACCCCGAAGTTGAGTGGAGATTAATAAAGGTGATGCGCAATAAACTGATCCATGAATACTTCGGCGTTTCCGCAAGTACAGTGTACAATACGGTAATCATTGACCTACCTGGTTTGCGAGGCGAGTTGATAAAAATACTTAACAAATAACCTCTTGCCCACCAAACAACAACTCCGTAAAACCTACCTCGCAAAGCGCATGGACCTGTCGCCGGAAGGGTATGCTACGGCTAACCAGGCTTTGTTAGCTGGGTTTCAGCAGCTCAATTTTGAGCATATCAATTGTATCAGCCTATTTTTACCGATGCTCGAAAGGCGCGAGCCGGATACTTTTTTATTAATCGACTGGCTAAAACACAACCACCCGGCTGTTCAATTGGCCTATCCCAAAGCAGATTTCGCGACAAGCAGCATGGTGCATTTTTTAGATGATGCCGTACTTGAAATTGACAGCAACGATTATGGTATACCCGAACCCATCACCGGAAATACCGTTGACAATTTAGTAATCGATATGGTGATCGTCCCGCTCTTAGCCGTTGACCAGCGCGGCTACCGTGTGGGTTATGGCAAAGGCTTTTACGACCGTTTTATGGCGCAATGCAAACCCGGCATACGCTTTATCGGCCTCTCGTTTTTTGAACCGGTTGATTTTATTGATGATATAGATCAATACGATATCCCGCTGCACCAGTGCATTACCCCAACGGGTATGCTAAGTTTTTAACGTTCGGCGTAAGCCCTAACAGGCGTATTATCAATAGCGCGGGAGAACCAGGCGTTCCATTTTTCCTGGTTGGCATCATTCTGCATGTGCTCGGTCTGTCGCTCGTACTCATCATTTAAATGCTGGTACTTATCATTAACCTGCGTAAATAGTGTGGTTATCTCATTCTGATAATTGGCGGTATAACGGTGGCTTTTAAACACTTTGGCCAGCTCGCACTTTAACAGATAAGCTATATTGTAATGGCCCTGCTCGTGCATCAAAACATGGTGCAGCATATCCAGATCTTTAACCTCGTTGAGGCGGATGTACGATTTATCCTTATTAAGGTCTATCTGCACATCAAAATCAACATCGTAGCGGTTGTTGTACTGTGTTACCTGATAATTATAGGTTACACTGCAATGGGTGTAAGCTAAAAAGTTAGTGCCCCGTGGCGGTGAGCCTTCAAAATCGGTAGCGGCCAGGCGGTGATAATACTGCGCATTTGCAAAAATAGGGAAACTAAAAAGTAAAAATAGAACAATCCATCGCGTCGTAATCTTCTTCATCTATTCATCGTTAGTCATTAGTACAGACTAAACGTAACGCCATTGGTTTATTGTATACAGCCAAACATTTCGGGCAAAAAAAAGGCCCTTCATCCGCTGGCGGGACTCAGGACCTAATTATTGAGATCAGTTATCAATAGTTTAAATCAATTTGGGGAAAGAGATTTAAATTAATTTGGGTATAAACCGTTATTCAAATTAAGTACCAAATGCCAAACCTGCTAAATAAGCTCAAAAACAAACATTACACATTGCTGAAGGTGTGGCAAATTGGGGAATTATTGTAGAATTGGGGAAAAATATTTACAACCGCGATCTTTTATTAACTACATATTAAAAATTAGACGAGTTATCGTTATCCCGCATTTTGTTTAATTTAGTTTCCAAAATGAAACTTTCAGAACTAACGCAATACCTGGAGGGGCTGGCCCCGCTGGCCTACCAGGAAAGTTACGATAACAGCGGCCTTATTGTAGGCCGTCCCGATAAGGAAATACAGCAGGCGCTTGTCTCGCTGGATTGCACCGAGGCCGTGGTTGACGAAGCCATAGCCACCCGCTGCCAGGTCATCGTATCGCATCACCCTATTGTTTTTAGCGGCTTAAAAAAGTTCAACGGCAAAACATATGTGGAGCGCGTTGTTGAAAAAGCCATTAAAAATGATATTGCCATTTACGCCATCCACACCAATTTGGATAACATTGCCACCGGCGTTAACGCGCGCATTTGCCAAACACTGGGTTTAACCGATTGCCGCATATTGGCGCCAAAGCCCGGCCTGTTAAAAAAGCTGGTCACGTTTGTGCCGGTAAACCATGCCGAAAAAGTGCGTAATGCTCTGTTTGCAGCAGGGGCAGGCCATATCGGTAATTACAGCGAATGCAGTTTTAATACCGAAGGTACCGGTACGTTTAAAGGTGATGAAAGCACAACTCCTTTTGTTGGTGAACCCGGTAAACCCCATAATGAGCCCGAGGTGCGGATAGAGACCGTATACCCAACAACCCTTGAAAGCAAAATACTGATGGCGCTTTTTATGGAGCACCCCTACGAGGAAGTGGCGTACGACCTGTACCCTATCACTAACCAGCACGAGGTAGGCTCGGGCATGATAGGCGAGTTGGAAAGCCCTGTTGATGAGCTGGAGTTTTTACAATTGGTTAAATATAAAATGAATGCCCAGATTATACGCCATACTAATTTGCGGGGCAAACCCGTTAAAACTGTTGCGGTTTGTGGTGGGTCGGGCAGCTTTTTGTTAAAGCAGGCCATTGCGGCCGGTGCCGACGTATTTATCACCGCGGATTTTAAGTACCATGAGTTTTTTGATGCCGAAGAAAAGCTGGTGATTGCCGACATCGGACATTTTGAAAGTGAGCAATTTACACAGAATTTATTAGTTGAAATTATCCGGAAAAAATTTGTTAACTTTGCCGTCCGTTTAACACAAGTAAATACAAACCCCATCAAATATTTGATTTAATGGAACAAACAATAGAACAGAAATTGAAGGCTTTATACGAGCTGCAAACCATCCACACCAAGATCGACAGGATACGCCAGGTACGCGGCGAATTACCTATGGAGGTTTCGGACCTGGAAGACGAAGTTGCCGGTTTGGAAACCCGTATCGAAAAGATAAAAAGTGAGCTTGACGACCTGGAAGATGCGATAGTTACCCGCAAAAACCTGATCAAAGAAGCCGGGGCCAACATTAAAAAATACGAAACCCAGCTTAACGATGTAAAAAACAACAGGGAATACGAGGCGATTTCGAAAGAAATTGAGATACAGGGCCTTGATATACAGGTAAGCGAGAAAAAAATAAAAGAGTACGGTTTTGAGATAGCCACCAAAACACAGGTGTATGAAAAAGCGGTTGCCGATCTGGAAGGCCGCCAAAACGACCTTGATGTTAAAAAAGCAGAATTAGATACCATTACATCTGAAACTGAAAAAGACGAGCAGGAACTAACCGCTCAAGCCGAAAAAGCTACCGTAGGCATTGAGGAACGCCTGCTTACAGCTTATACCCGTTTACGCAGCAATGCAAAAAATGGATTGGCTGTAGTAACTATTCAGCGCGACTCATGCTCTGGCTGCTTTAACCAGATACCTCCGCAACGCCAGTCGGACATACGCCAACGGAAAAAGATCATCGTGTGCGAACATTGTGGCCGTATTTTGGTTGATGAACAAATGGCGTTAGAAGCTGAGACTGTATAAGCAGAGCTTTTAATTATGATATTGGCGCCTTAACGGGCGCCTTTTTTTTGGATCAATGTTTCGTAAACTCATATTAGTATTCGCAGCCCTGTTTTTTGTCAAAACTGACGTTTACGCCAATTTTGATTTTAATGCCAATTGTGTACAGGCTTATAAATGTATCGTTGGCCTGCGGTTGGCCGAGGGTCGGCAGCTCATCAACAAAGAAAAAGCCCTGCACCCTCACAACTCCATCACCATACTGCTTGATAATTATTACGACTTTTTTTTATTGCTGACCAGCGAGAACAAAGCCGAATTTGACAAGTTGCAGGATAACCGGTCGGCTCGGATCAATTTATTGGAAGATGAGGATCAAACCTCACCCTATTATAACTACTGCATTGCCCAGGTAAATTTGCAATGGGCCTTGCTGCACAGCCGCTTTGGTGAGTATACTTCGGCCGGTTTCGAGATCAATAAAGCATACCGCTTACTGCAAAATAACAGCAAAAAATTTCCGGCTTTTTTGCCAACAAACATTCCGCTTGGCGTAGTAAATGTATCATTAGGCTCGTTGCCTGGCGGGCCTTTAAAAGCTATCCTTGGCTTTTTGGGCATTAAAGGCGATACCCAGACAGGTATAAAAATGATGGAAAGGCTCACCGATAATTTAAAAGCCTCGGCCTATCCATACACTTATGATGAGTTGGTATTTTATTTAACCTACATACAAACCGATGTGGTAAACGACCCGCTGGCTTATGCTAAAATGCAACGCCTCGTGACCGATATGGATAACAGCGGCCTTTTAAAAACCTACATCATGGGTTATGTGGCTTTACGTACAGGCCATAGCGCCGATGCCATCAGCATTTTTCAAAACCGTAAGCAAGGGCGCGAGTACCAGCCGTATCCTTACCTGGATTATTTATTGGCCATTGCTAAAATGAACCGCGGCGATGACGATGCCAATAATTTTTTCAATAAGTTTTTACAAACCAATACCGGGGCAAATTTTATAAAAGATACCTACCTGCACCTGGCCTGGCAGTGTTTGCTGGATGGCGATACAAAACGCTATCGTGCATTTACCGACCTGGTTAAAACTAAAGGCAACCTGTATAACGATAAGGACAAGCAAGCTTTGGACGAAGCTAAAGATGACGCACCCAACATTTACCTGCTGCGTGCCCGCTTGCTTTGCGACGGCGGTTTTTATACCAAAGCTATCGCGACCTTAAGCAATAAAACGGTAAACGATTTTGATTTACCAAGGGACAAGATAGAGTACTACTACCGCCTGGGCCGTATATACGACGCCATGGATAAAGACGATGATGCCATGAAGTATTACACCAACGCCATTAACATTGGCCGTGCGTCAAACTATCATTATGCAGCAAGCTCGGCTATACGTACCGGTATTATTTACGAGGAGCGTAAAGATTACGCCCATGCCCGTGCCGCGTACAATATGGTTTCCGATTTTAAAAACACTCAGTTTAAAAACAGCCTGCAGCAAAAAGCTAAAGATGGCTTAAAACGTTGCGGTGCTAACTAAGTTAAAACAGCTCCGTTTGTTTACCATTTAGCGGGGTAAACAATTCCATATTGTAACCTGGCATTTCGCGGCCGGCCAAAAAACGTTTACAACTCATCCTGAACAATTGGTGGATAGATTGTGCTATGTTGCCTTCGCCGCTCATGCGCGTACCAAAACGGCTATCGTTTAGCGTACCGCCATGGCAGGCCTTGATCATGTTCAACACTTTTTCGGCACGGTCGGGGTAGGCTTTGTGTATCCAGTCGGTGAAAATTTCTCCAATGCTGCCATTCAACCTTACAATGGTAAAACCGGCCGCCAATGCGCCACGGTCGGCAGCAGCCTTAATAATATTGGGTATCTCGTTACTGTTTAAGCCGGGTATAACGGGCGCGGCCATCACCCTTACGGGGATACCACTTTCTGATAGTTTTTGGATAACCGCCAGCCGCCCCGTAGCGGTTATGGTGCGGGGCTCAAGTTTAAGCCGCAACTGCTCGTCAAGCGAGGTGAGCGATACATTAACATGTACCAGGTTTAGCCGGGCAAGTTCGGTCAAGATATCCAGGTCGCGCAGTATCACATTATTTTTAGTGATGATACCTACCGGGTGCTTGTACTTTAAAAAAACCTGTAGCAAAGCCCTGGTAATTTTAAGTTTACGCTCCTGCGGCTGGTAACAATCCGTATTGCCCGATAGCAATATAACAACCGGTTTGTAATTTTTTTTGTTGAAGTGCTCTTCCAGCAGTTTAGCAGCCTCACGCTTCACAATTATTTTGCGCTCAAAATCAAGCCCGGCGCTAAAACCATAATACTCGTGGGTGTTGCGCGCGTAACAGTAAATGCAGCCATGCTCGCAACCCTGGTAGGGGTTTATGGAGTGCATAAAGTGCAGGTCGGGGCTGTTGCTTTCGCTGACTATCTTTTTAGGGTGCTCCTCGTAAAGCTGCGTGGCTGTGTTTTCGAGCAAAGGCTCATCAAGCCCTTCAATATGCTCCAGCACATATTTATTTTTTAAAAACTTGTTGTGGGTGTTAACCTGTGCCCCCCTGCCCTTAAAATACTCCGGATTATCCTCGTGCCCCATAAAGCAAATTTGCTAATAATTTTAGCAAAAAGCAATTGGGCTAAACTAAATTCCCTTTAAATTTTTCAACGGTATTTTGAGGTGTATATGCGTGCCTTTTTTACCGTTAATGGTCATGCTGCCTTTAAGGGTATGTATGCGTTGGTTGATGCTTTTAAGGCCCATACTATCTGGGTTGCCCTTGGTGTTTTTCATACCGATGCCGTTATCTTCTATCACTACGGTTAAGTTTTCGGCATCTATCTCAAAATTGAGTAATACATTGCTGGCCTGCGAGTGCTTAAGCGCGTTATGCAGCATCTCTTTAATAATGAGGTAAATATTGCGCCTCATAACCCCGTTGATCACCATTGGTGGGATGGTATCGGGTACATTGGTATCGAACTCGATATCCGAGTATTGAAATACTTTGGTTGCCTGAAACTGGATGTAGTACAGCAAGTTTTCCAAACTGTCGTTATCCACGTTCAAGCTCCATATAACTTCTCGTATCTTGTCCGACAGGTCGCTTAGCATGGTGTATATCTTATCAACCTCCAGTGCGTTATTTTTGTCCGATTTGGTTTTGGCCATGCCTGCAAACAGTTTGATGGCCGATAGCCCCGCGCCAATGTCATCGTGCATCTCGCTGCTTATGCGGTGCCTTTCATCCTGTATGGCCAGTTCTTTTTCGTAGCCTATTTTTTGCAGACTAAGCCTGTTGAGATAGTATATACGTACAATAAAAGCCACAACGCTCACCGTTAATACAAACATGAGCGCTTTAAACCACAGGCTTTGCCACCAGGGCGGCAATATGGTAAATTTGTATAGCACAGGGCTTTCGGCCGGGCCCATCTGCGGGTGTTGCGCCACAGCTTCAAAAGTATAGCTGCCGGGCATTAATGACGGAAAAGTAATACTGCGTTCGCCCGGTTTGGTTACCTGCCATTCGGCCTGGTTATCGCCTATCAGCCTGTATTTAAAATAAACGTAATTAGCATTATGGTAAATGGGTACGCCAAGATTAAAGCGCAGCGCATTTTCATCATATTTAAAGGTGGTGTTGTTATTAAAGGACGTATCGCTGCCATTATTAAGCTTTACATTGAGCAGGTAGTTTTTAAACTTTGGTATTTGCGCCGGTTGTGTGAGCGGCACTTTATAAAGCATACTGCTGGTTGCAATATAAGCGGTATCCCTTACCTCTTCAAAATCAGAGATGGTACCATCGGATATGGAAGGCAGGTTGTAGTTATTGATAAAGCCCATGGTTTTTAGATCAATAACCTGTATGGAACCTGCACCCAACACCCACAAATGATTACCAAAGGTTTTGATGTTAATTACCGCATTTGTCGACAGGCCATCGTTTGCGGAGATGTTTTTTACATTGCCATGGTCTATAATAATAATGCCATTGTTAATAGTGCCGATGATTACCTTGCCATTAGCATATGCTAACGATATGGCATATACCGGCGCGTTTTTATACAGGAACGGGAACACGCCCTTGCTATTGATGGCGAAAATACCATCCTTAAAAGCTACATATAACGATTTGGTATCCTGATCGTAACATATGGCCCGGCAGCGCTGTTTATAAATAAAAAAATAAGGTTTTGCATAACGTTGGGCCACAACCCCGGCAAATTGTTTTTTAACCTCATCTTCCCAGGCTAACGAGTATGCTTTAGGGTATATCAATAAGCCCGCTGCTGATGCGATACAAATAGAATTACCCGTGCTAACCACCTGTTTGACGGCCGATATGGGTAAAAATTCAAAGTTTTTAGTTTTAAGGTCAAGCAGGTAACTGTTTACCGATGTACCGATGAGGTACTTATCCGCATCAACCGGGTAAATAATATTAACCGGTGCAGGTGGTGCCGGGATGCTCAACTGCTCAATAATAAGCGCTTTTTTTGCATCGTAAACCATTATTTTACCACTTTGCGTGCCCAGTAAAAGTTGCCCGTTTTTCGATCGTAAAGTCTTCACCACATCGTCGCGGTTTTTTCCCGGTGTTTCAATGCGTTGCCAATCGGCTTGGTTATAATGCACAAAAAGCCCCTGTTTTAAGCTGGAATACCAGGTGTTACCCTCCTTGTCGGTTACAATATCACTTAAATTATAGCCGTCAACTTGTTGTACTGTTTCGTTCAGTATGCTTTTTTGTGTGGTGTTAACCCAAACACCCTGCGGCCCAACGGTAACCGTATTTATAAAATACGAATATGTTTTTTGGGCAGTAAGGGTAATTGAAGTATCGGTAGCTGTTAGTTTACTGAGTATACCTGCAGGGTTTGAAAGCACATAAGCGGTATCCCGATAGGTGGCACTTGTTAAAGTGGACGAGTTAAGACGGAGCGCGTCGGCATTGTTACCATGCAGCGCGACTTCTTTTAATCCCAGCTTATCGGTATAAATAAACCATTTACCCTGCCCGTAGGCAATTATCCTGTCGTTCATCACCGCCAGCGATGAGGTAGTGCCTTGTTTGCCTGCACAGGTTACATAATGGCTTTTTAAAGTTTTGGTGTCGCAAAAAAACAGGCCTTTTTTACTGGTAGCTACTATCTGGTCCTTATATAAAGCAATGCGCGGAAAGGTAGCTTCGGTTTTATAATCATAGCCCTGCAGCAACTGCATCTTTTCGTTTTCGATATAAAATATCTGCCCGGTAAAATTGTTAAACCAGATACGGCCCTGCGGGTCTTCGAGCAGACCTGTGCCGCTTAGCGATGTTTGGGCGGGGTTGTAAAAAGGTATAAAATTGATACCGTCGAAACGGGATATGCCCAGATCGTGGGCTATCCATACAAAGCCTTTTTTATCTACCAGCAGGTCATATATCTCGCGCGTGGGCAAACCGTTCACCTCTTTTATAGGGGATGACTGGGCGAAAATCCCCGCCGGCCAGGCCAATAAGATATAGATAAACAGCAGTCTAAATTTCATAGGTTTAAAATAAAAAACTTTGAAAGTTTATTATTTAAATGTAGAATATTTTAATGCAACAACAAGCATTACAGCTTAAAAAACACAAATATCCAGGCGTTTTACGTTTTTAGCATGTGTTATGTTGCTTGGTGATTTGATAGCCGTGTGGTTAAACGTCTATCAGTTTGTTTTTTATCGCGTAAAGCACCAGGCCAACCCGGCTTTTAACCTGTAGTTTTTCAAATAGCTGATCGCGGTAACTATCAACTGTACGGGCGCTCACATTCATAATATCGGCAATCTCTTTGTACGTAAGCTCGGTAGCAGCATGTTTTAAAAACTCCTGCTCACGGCTGTTTAACCTAAACCCGCCCGCCGGTACCCGCAAATTATTTACCAGGTGCTTTGATACAAAGGCGGGATAGTAAATTTCGCTGGCCGATACCGCGTCAAGCGCTTCTTTAAAATCCTCGGGTTCAGCATCTTTAAGCAGGTAGCCTTTAATACCCATTTTAACCAAAGCCAATACTTTCTCGGCATCTTCAAACATCGACAGGATGATCACATTGATCTCGGGGTAGTGAATTTTAAGCCATTTAGTGGTAACTATGCCGTCCATTTCGGGCATGTTAATGTCCATTAGGGCGATGTCCGGCTTAAATTTTTTGCTTATTTTTTGCGTAAACTCTTTACCGTTACCGGCTTCAAACATTACCTGGTATCCGTCAAAATTATTGATGAGCGAACTAATGCCACTCCTAAAAAGGCGATGATCATCAATCAGGGCTACCTGAATAGGTTGATTTGACATAAAATTGTTTTTCAAGTGGGTTTAGGTTCACCTTAATTTTTGAGCCTTTACCGTTTTCGCTGCTGATCTCTACCCCGGCGCCGATAAGGTTTGCCCTGTTTTGGATGTTCTTCAGGCCCGATCCGCTTTTTGCAAGCGCGTCTTTTTGATCAAACCCGGAGCCATCATCCAAGACGGTTAAAGTAAATAAATCCTGAGAATATTGCAAGGTGATGGTTAAATATTTAGCCCCGGAGTGTTTGAGCGCATTGTTTACCGATTCCTGCATTATGCGGAACAAAACGAGTTCTTTTTGCTCGCCCAGGTTATAATATTCGCCGTCTTGCTCAAAAATTACAGTAACCAGTTTGCTTTTATTGATGCGCTGTACTTCGTTTTTTATGGTTTGGATAAAACCATTCGTCGAAATATGGTCAAGGCTCAGGCTTTTCGACAGGTCGCGCAGGTCGCCAATGGCTTGTGATACCAGGTCTTTGCTCACGGCAATTTTCTCGTCCTTTTCGTGACTGCTCAACCCGGCGGCTGTACCCAGGTTAAGCTTAACAAACGATAGTACCTGGCCAATGTTATCGTGTATTTCCTGGCTAACATGGTGCAGGGTTTGTTCCTGTATCTCCAGTTGTGCCCGTAAAACAGCTTGCTCGTAAGTAGCCTTTAAAAGTTCTTTTTCGCGGATGAGCCTTTTTTTGGTATTAGAATAGTAAACAGCCAGCAACAGCATGATCACCGCTATAGCCAACAATAAAAAAACAGCTGCTATAATGGTCGCAGCGACTTGCTGGTCAACTTCCTGCATAAGTAAAAGGCATAACTATAGCATGAATATAAGAATACATTTATCATCGGCATAATAACCCGATAGATCTTAACGCCACCAATTTCTATTTTTTTTAACAGCAAAAACTGTTGTAAGCCAAGCACGACCAATGTTATCGCACTAAATATAAGTGTTGATGCGCTGATCCAAAAATAGGGGTGCTGGTTTAAAAGCACTTCGCTATCATCTTCCCGAAATAACTTAGCAATAACCAATAATGCGAGCATGGCTATAATAAATTCGACCAGGATGAGCGAATAGGTATCAAACTTTAATTGTCCTTGCAAACCCAAAAAATTGAGCACGGTAAATATAAAAAGCAGTGCACCTATGCTGATGTAGATAGCCCGTGTGAGGCCCTTATACGCCAGCATCTGCAAAAAAACATAGAATGTTACTGGCGTGCTCACAATTACATAAAGATTGTATACCCGTATATTGGTACCCTGCAGATGAAAAAAAGTTGGGTTGTCGGCAATTATTTCCGTTATGCAAACAATAGTTAAAAGAGGGATAAAGCCTGTTAACCTCCAAATTCTAAGCTCATTGTAAAATGCAATTGCACACAATAAACTTAAAATCTGGAAATAAATATAATAATCGATGGTCATCTTATGGATTCAAATTCCCCAAGTTAAACGGGTCTTCGTCAGCAGGCGGATCGCCAGCGCCCTGGGCTTTAATACCCGCAGCGGGAGTATTGTATGGATAAATAAACGTTGTCAACCTCTTAGGCTTGGCCGTAGGATATTGAGCGACAAACTCTGGTGTGTAGATGCCTAACGAAATTTTAACACTATCGGTAGTGATGGTATTTAACCAGGCTATCAGTTGGGCCTTGTCAAATACAACGTCAGCAGTAAAAGCTTCAACTATTTTAGGGTCAATAGCGCCCTTAAATACTTCATGGTAGTGCTTAACGCAGCCATCGGCTAAGCTTAAATTAACGGGTTGATGTTTACTCATGTTATTAGGGATTTAAGTTTGGCTAAAGATATTAATCGGATCGGAAAATTTATACCGTGAAAACACGGTATTTTTTTCGGTGTAATCTACATTGACACCACCCGTTTTAAAACCCAAATTTGATTAACTAAGGCTATTGTTAATCCCCAATCAATATCTGTATGCAAACGCAAACACCCCCTGCAAAAAAAAACGCCGCAACCTTTCGTAAAAAGGTCGCCCGCAAAATTGAGATCAAGATCAAAAAAAGTACGCTAAAGACCATCTCGAAACTACAGCCGCCAAAAATGGTGGAGTAACTCATCAGAAAGTTACCGATGCACCGCCCGTAAACAGAAAATATACTCCGTTTGGACTTGCGTTATTGTAATTAACCTGGTTAAGCGGCTTAATGAAGTACGGCGTAAGGCTAAATTGAATTTTGTTAACCGAGTAGGTTACCGGCATCGATGCGCTTAAAGCCAGCAGGTTATATTTTTTTACTTCCTGTTGTTTTTCCTGGGTATCGGTTTGGTTAATGATAGTTTGCGATGGCGGGGTAGCGGCCGTACCTGTGCCGGGGATACCCAATATACCTGCTGACCCAGGCGCGCCGGGGTTGGTTACCGCGCGCTGCACCTGCGATTGGGTATAATAAGTTTCGATGAACGACTGGGTACCGCTGTATAACGTGGCCGTTGGCGCTATTTTTAAACCGTCGGTTTTTGTAGCGCCGGTTTTGTATAGCGCTATCTCTTTGCTTAATTCCAGGTTGTTTACAATATCATCATGGCTATCCTTGCCAAAACGGTAACTGCCGCCGAGGGTTATTTTTACGATCCTGGCGGGGTTGTAATACAGGGTTGCATCGGCCGTAGCGTTAAACGATGATAAGATTATCGGGCTGCTATTAGTGATAAAGTATTTGGTTGCCGACAGTGAACCGCCAAACTCCTTCTTTTCATCGAACGAAAAAACGTAACCCGGCGTAACGCTGATACCTTCGGTGCCTGAGTTTGAACCATTAAGATCAAAATACGCCGCGCCCCCTATAAAAAAACCCTGCTTTGATACAATGGTAAACGTCGGCAGCAGGATAGGCACGCTCGATGCGTCGCGGCGGCCGGCGTAAGTTAAGTTTGAAACATATTGCAAACCCGCGTTAAAAAAAATGCTTTTGGTGTGGGCACTGTCAGTTGCGGTGGCCTGGCCGCGGGCATTGATGCTTACGCCTAATATGAGCGCCAGGGTTATCAGTTTAAGGTTTTTCATTGCAATAGGTTTTAGGGTTGAAACATAATTCAAAAAGGCCCTGAGGCCTTTCTGAATTAAATATTAAGGGTGTTATTACTTGTTTTTGGTAGCGCTTATGCTGGCATCGGTTTTTGATGAGCCGCTGATATCAGCTTGTTTTTTACCGGCTTTAACGCTGGTATTTGAAGCAGAGGTGTTGCTTGCATTAACATCGGCTTTTTTAGGCGAAGCGCTTGCACTGGCCGAGCCTTGCGACGAAGTGCTGCTGCTTACGCTAACTGGTTTAGCACTGGCATGTTTTTTTGCCGAAGCTATGGTTGCATTTGATTTGCTAACGGCTGCATCTTTTTTTGCTGTGGCATTAGCCGAAACATCGCTTGATGTTTTTTTGGCTTCGGTTGCGGTTTTATTTGCGTTGGCATCGGCACTGGCTTTTGCATCCACCGCGGTGTTAGAAGCTTCTGTTGCGGTAGCATTCGAGGTGTTGATGGCAGCTTTTGAACTTGCATCGGCACTGGCTGATGCGTTGGCTTTAATTGCTGCTGCATTTGTAGCTGCGGCTTGTGCTGTTGCCTGCGATTTCATTGCAGCTTGCTTACTGGCTTCGGTAGCCTGACTAACAACTTTTTGAGTAGTTGCTGCTGCATTAACTGTTGGTATAGCAGCTTGTGTAGCCACTTTGGTGGCGGTTGATGCGCCGATATTGATCTGGGCGAAACTTGCATTGGCAGCTAATATAGCTGCTGCGATAAGCATTGGTTTTACTAAATTTTTCATGATCTGTATGATTTAACTAAAAACATACAAGCCATAATCTTACCAATTTATAGTTCCAATAAAATAATTTGAGCTTAATGTGCTGATTTTTTAATTTAAAATGTTGATAATCAGTCAAATGAGGCAAAATGATGAAAAAGACATACGAAACAGACCGCAAATGCGTTTTGTCCCCATTTTACCTAAGTTTAAGTGTCTTTTTTTTTATACATTCCGATACTTTTGTATTGCAAAACGTACATTTAAAGGTACTTAAACTACATTTTAGGCATCCGCTTCATCATGCTGGCCATGGCGGCGGGATTGCTCATTTGTTTCATCACCTTGCGCATATCGTCAAACTGTTTGATCAGTCGGTTAACCTCCGTCAGGTTGGTACCCGATCCTTTAGCTATGCGGGTACGACGGCTTTGGTTAATGCTGTCGGGATTTTCTTTTTCAAATGGTGTCATCGACTGGATGATGGCCTCTATCGCTTTAAAGGCATCGTCGCTAACTTCAACATCTTTCATGGCTTTGCCAACGCCGGGTATCATGCCCATCAGGTCTTTCATGTTACCCATTTTCTTGATCTGCTGTATCTGGCCGTAAAAATCGTTAAAGTCGAACTTATTTTTGCGGATCTTGCGTTGCAGTTCGGCGGCTTCTTTTTCGTCAAATTGTTGCTGGGCGCGTTCAACTAACGATACCACATCGCCCATGCCCAAAATACGCGAGGCCATACGGTCGGGGTGGAAAACATCCAATGCTTCCATTTTCTCGCCCGTACCGATGAATTTGATCGGTTTATTAACTACAGATTTGATCGACAGCGCCGCGCCGCCACGGGTATCGCCATCCAGTTTGGTTAAAACTACGCCTGTAAAATCCAACCGGTCGTTAAATACTTTGGCGGTATTCACGGCATCCTGGCCGGTCATGGAGTCAACCACAAACAATATCTCGTGCGGGTTAACTGCAGCTTTAACCTGCTCTATCTCCACCATCATGGCCTCGTCTATTGATAAGCGGCCTGCGGTATCCACAATTACCACGTTATTGCCGTTCTGTTTGGCGCGTGCTACACCTTCGCGGGCAATGGCTATCGGGTCTTTCGATTCCAGGTTGGCATAAACCTCAACGCCTATTTGCTCGCCTAAAACTTTTAACTGCTCAATAGCGGCAGGGCGGTAAACGTCGCCGGCAACCAGTAATGGTTTTTTGCCTTTCTGCGTTTTTAAAAAATTAGCCAGTTTGCCTGTAAAGGTGGTTTTACCCGCGCCGTTTAAGCCAGCAATTAAAATTACGGTCGGTGTAGCCGGAAAAGTCAGTTCGGCAGTTGAGCCGCCCATTAGCTGGGTAAGCTCGTCGTTCATTATTTTGGTGAGCAATTGCCCCGGCGATATGGTGGTCAGCACGTTTTGGCCAAGGGCCTTTTGCCTTACATCGTCGGTAAATGCTTTCGCGGTTTTATAGTTAACGTCGGCATCAAGGAGGGCCTTGCGTATCTCCTTCATGGTTTCGGCCACGTTTATCTCGGTAATGGTACCTTGTCCCTTTAATACCTTAAACGCCCTGTCTAACTTATCCGATAAATTCTCAAACATCTGTGTTGCTCTTTTTTAAGGCCACAAAGGTATCAAAAATCGCCGAAAAATTAAGCCTGTTGGCGCTGCGGGTTTTTAATTATAGGCAACTTATCTGTTGGCATCAAACCAATTAGCCCCTCAGGTGTTGGAGTAATCTACCGGCAGGTATAGCCCGGTATAAACCAAAATGAAAAAGCTAATTGTATTTGACCTTGACGGAACCTTGGCCCAAAGCAAAGCAGCTGTGGATAAAGAGATGGCCAAGCTGTTAAGCCACCTGCTGGAGGTTGCCCGTGTGGCCATTATCTCCGGCGGCGACTGGCCCCAGTTTAAAAAGCAGGTGATCTCAAAACTACCCAAGGCCAGTAAGTTTGACCGGTTATCTATCCTGCCAACCTGTGGTACCAAATTTTACGCGTTTGAGAAAGCCAAGTGGAAAAAACTTTACGCCGAAGATTTTACCGATACACAAAAAAAGAAGATCATCAGCAGCCTGAACAAGGCGGTCGAAAAGTCGGGCTTTAAAGCCGCCAAAACCTGGGGCGAACAGATAGAAGACCGTGGCAGCCAGATCACCTTTTCGGCCCTGGGGCAAAAAGCGCCGCTTGAACCTAAAAAAGCATGGGACCCTAAATTTGCCAAACGCAAAAAAATAAAAGTCCTACTGGATAAAATGATCCCTGAGTTTTCGGTTCACCTGGGTGGCGCTACCTCAATTGATGTTACCCGGCCGGGTATTGATAAGGCCTACGGTATGCACAAGTTGCAGGATATTTTAGAGATAGGTATTGACGAAATGCTGTTTGCGGGAGACGCTTTATTTAAAGGAGGGAATGATTATCCTGCCAAAACCACCGGGGCCGACTCGATACAAGTGCGCGACCCGGAAGATACCAAAACAATGATCAGAACGGTAATTGCCTGTTTAAAACAAAACGATATTCATGGAAAAAACGAAGGCTAAGGCCGATTTTAAAATGCAGCGCCTGGGCACCCTTATGGAACCTGATATGGCTAACCCGATGGAGGCTGGCGGAGTACTCAACCCGGCTGTTGTACGAGGTAAAGATGGGCATTTATACCTTTTCCCGCGGATGGCGACTAAAGACAACTACTCGCGTATTGGGATTGCCAGGGTTAAATTTAACAAAAAAGACGACCCAACAGGTGTTGAGCGCCTGGGCATAGCGCTGGAGCCCGAGGCCGATTACGAAAAACGGCCCGATGGCGGTGGAGGCTGCGAAGACCCGCGCATAACCTATGTTGAGCCGTTGGAGCATTACCTGATGACCTACACCGCGTTTTCGGCGGATGGGCCGCGCATTGCCATGGCACAATCGAAAGACCTGCTTCATTGGGAGCGTTTGGGCTTAGCCGATTTTTCGCCTTACGAGCACATCGCGTTTAACGGTATCAATAATAAGGATGCTTGTTTGTTTCCCTGCGCGGTACCCAGTCCGCATGGTCACCGTTCGTTAGGGATGCTGCACAGGCCGCTTTTCCCCGGTACACGGCCCGAGGACAAAGTGCACAAACCATGGGACGCAGAGATAGACACCCATCACGAAAGTATATGGCTAAGTTACTGTCACGTTCATCCCGAAAAGGAGCATAAATGGCACCCGGCCAAATTTACTTCGCACCGGCCAGTGGCTATCCCGGTGACAGATTGGGACGCTTTAAAAATAGGCGCGGGCACACCGCCTGTGTTGACCAAATTTGGATGGATGTTTTTGTACCACGGGGTACACGCCAGCAATAAATCAGCAAAAGAGCATAGCGAACTTTGTTACTCGGCAGGGATCATGATCCTTTCGGAGAACGACCCCTATGATGTTGTTTACCGCTCGGTACACCCCATACTTAAACCCGAATTGCCTGAGGAAGAGGTAGGCATTATAGCCCATGTGGTTTTCCCGACAGGGATAGACCATCGTACAGATATAGATATGCCAAACCGTTACGATGTTTATTATGGCATGGCCGATGATAGGATCGGTGTGGCCCGGTTGGATATCCCCGACAGTTTGCCAACCATTATGTAAGCGTTAATTATCGCCAACGATAGTGGCTTTTTTACGTTGTTTGTTTACGCTATGCGCCCGCAAAAAATTGTAAGTAAAACTAAAGCCCATGTATTGCGCTGTGCGGTTATCATTAGTACCATCAAAAAAGTAGTAGCCCTGGGTTACCGCTATGGCCATGTTTGACGAGATGTTGAAATTAATACTGTTACATATCTCGGTCATTAACCCTTGTTTGGCGCCAAACACGTAGCCGCCGCCTAAGCATAGGGCCTCAGCAAAACGGCCTTTCGAAAAAACATTGATGGTTGGCCTGAATTCTACGTAGTGGGTTGTATCCGCTCCCGAACTAAAACTGTTTGTTTTGCCGGTTGCCAGGCCGATATCAAAAATGCCATATGTGCGGCCAAACTCGATGGCGGGCGAAAACCGTTTGGCAAAGTTGCCTTTGGTATTAACGTTTACATCCGTATTAATGGAAAGATAAAAATAACGTGGTTCTTTGTTTTCTTTGGAGGTGTCCGATTCGATCACCGTATCCTTACGGGCTGCTTTTTTCGACGAGGCGCCTATTACCACTTTGCTGGTTGTGGGCAATATGGTTGTGCTTTGCGCGAAAGATGACGATAAGCAGGATACTAAAATAAGTGTAAACAGGTGTTTCATGTTTGGATAATGTTACACCGTACTACAATAATGTAGGTTATATGTTTGAGGGCTGGGTAAACCACATCATTTGCCCGGTTTCTACTTGTTACTTTTCTCAAACACCCTGACCGTTTTTATATACCTACCTGCATAATACCCGTTTAGCGCAGTTACGGTAACGCCCCTGGCCTTGCCCGATGTAGAATGGATAAATTTAATGGTATCGCCGGGGTGAGCGGTAACAATGCCCATGTGCCCAACCACACGCACTGTGCTATCCGTCCCGGTGAAAAGTACCAGGTCGCCGGGCCGCGCGTCGCTTAGCCTGATCTGCCGGTGCATATAGGTGTAGTCGACAGAACTGCGGGGTACTGCTATATCAAAGTGGTTAAATACATAGGCCACAAACCCAGAGCAGTCAAAACCAAAGGATGGATCGGTAGAGGCATCCTGGTAGGGTATTCCCTTCAATGTGCTGGCAAAGGCCAGCAACTCGGTGGGATTGGTTTTGCCTATATTGATATGTGTTACAAAGTTTGCGCTATCGGGCAAGGCCAGCAAAATATGGTTATGTGCTATATTATTTACAGAGACGGCCTGACCAGCGGGAGCAGCGGCTTGCTTAGCCGGCATATTACACGAAAGATATACCGCGATGACCGCATATTGCATCAATTTGAACCGCATAAACGGTATGATGCAAAAACCCGTCCAGTAAACAAAAAAAAGCGCCCCAGTAACCGGAGCGCTTTGATATTTTACATCAGGAGATTATTAGAATAACAACCTAACCGGTTCTTCCAACAATGCTTTTAACGTTTGCAAAAACGCGGCGCCGGTCGCGCCGTCAACCACGCGGTGGTCGCAGCTTAGGGTAACCTTCATTACGTTGCCCGGTACTACGGCGCCGTTTTTAACAACAGGCACCTGCTGTATGCCGCTAACGGCCAGTATGCACGAGTCGGGTGGGTTAATGATGGCGGTAAACTCATCAACACCAAACATACCTAAGTTTGAAATGGTAAAAGTTGAGCCTTCCCAATCGGCCGGTTGCAGTTTTTTAGATTTTGCTTTTGCAGCGAAGTCTTTCACTTCGGCGCTGATGTGGCTTAACGATTTTCCATCGGCAAAACGCACCACAGGTACCAACAAGCCATCTTCAACAGCAACGGCAACGCCAATGTTTACATGCTCGTTGTAACGCATCTTATCGCCCAGCCATGATGAGTTAACATTTGGGTGTTGCTTCAACGCTATGGCAGTTGCTTTAAGCACCAGGTCGTTAAAGCTAACTTTGCTTGGCGCGTAGGCGTTTATTTTATTACGTGCCTCAACTGCCTGGTCCATATCTATCGACATGGTGATAAAGAAGTGCGGCGCGGTAAACAAGCTTTCCGAAAGGCGTTTGGCAATAACCTTACGCATCTGGCTAACCGGTTTCTCGGTATATTTTTCGGTCCCGGTAAATTCGGGTATAGTAACTTTTGGAGCTTCCTTCGCTGGAACTGCGGCGGCAGGGGCACTTGCCGAAGCAGGAGCAGTTGCAGCAGCGGGTGCGGCTGGTTTAGCGGCGCCCGGTACAAACGATTCCACGTCTTTTTTAACTATACGGCCGCCTTCGGCGCTGCCTTTTAGTTCGGTAAGGCTTATGCCCTTGTCTTTGGCGATCTTACGTGCCAGTGGTGATGCTTTGATACGGCTTTCGTCTTCAGAAGTGGCAGGGGCAGTTGCAGGGGCAGTCGAGGGGTCAGTTGCAGCCTCAGCTTTAGCAGGTTCGCTGCCGGTGCTACTGCTGCCTGAACCGCCACCATCTTGCAACAGCGGGGTAATATCAGTACCTTCTTTGCCTACAATGGCGATAATGCCGTTAACCGGAGCGGCCTTACCTTCTTCAACACCTATATATAATAAGGTACCGGCTTCGTAACCTACAACTTCCATGGTTGCTTTATCGGTAGCAACATCGGCCAATGAGTCGTCGCTTTTTACTTTATCACCAACTTTAAAGTTCCATTTTTCAATAATGCCTTCGGTCATGGTATCGCTCAAAGCTGGCATACGTATAACAGTAGCCGGTATTTTTGAGGTATCAACTTTTGGAGCGGCAGCAGCAACAGGCGTGTCGGCCTTTTTATCAACGGCAGGTGCCGGTGCAGCTTCTTTCGTTTCTTCGGCTTTTGGCGCTTCGGCAGCAGGTGGCGTACCCGCTCCGGCTAAAGCCGCTTTATAATCTTCGCCTTCTTTACCCAGCACGGCTATAACGCCATCAACCGGTACGGTCTTGCCTTCTTCAACACCTAAGTATAAAATGGTGCCGTCCTGAAAAGACTCAAAATCCATTGTAGCCTTATCTGTTTCGATCTCGGCCAGCAGATCGCCCGATTTAATTTTGTCGCCAACTTTTTTATGCCATTTAGCCAATACCCCTTCGGTCATGGTATCGCTCATTTTGGGCATTTTAACTACTTCAGCCATATATTTATTTGATGAATAGTTTTATAAATTATTAGATAAACGGTATTAGTCTCTGATGTAAGGATAATCTTTTTGTACATATACATCAGTGTACAACTCAGATGCCTCCGGCCACGGCGATTCCTCAGAGAATTTTACTGATTCGTCAACAATAGCTTTTACTTTTTCATCAATTTCTTCGATCCATTTTTCGTCGGCATAGCCTTCTTTTAAAATGGCGGCTTTTACTTGTTCAATAGGGTCTTTAGCCTTGTAGCTTTCAACCTCATCTTTAGTGCGGTATTTTTGCGGGTCGCTCATGGAGTGGCCTTTGTAACGGTAGGTACGTATCTCCAAAAAGGTTGGGCCTTCGCCTGCACGGGCACGCTGCGCGGCTTCGTCCATAGCGTTATGTACGGCAACCGGGTCCATACCATCAACCGGTGATGAAGGGATATCGTAAGGCAAGCCTAATTTATAAATATCGGTTTGGGTGGTGGTACGCGCTACCGAAGTACCCATGGCGTAACCGTTGTTTTCGCAAACAAAAATTACCGGTAGTTTCCATAACGATGCCATGTTAAAAGTTTCGGTAAGGGCACCCTGGCGTACCGCGCCATCGCCCATATAGGCAACGGATACAAAGTCGGTACCTTTAAATTTCTCAGCGAAAGCAATGCCTGCACCCAGCGGTACCTGGCCGCCTACAATACCGTGGCCGCCGTAAAAATGATTTTCTTTATCAAACATGTGCATGGAGCCGCCTTTGCCTTTTGAACAGCCGGTAGCTTTGCCATACAGTTCGGCCATCACCGCGTTGGGCGATGTACCCATTGCCAGGGCGTGGGCGTGGTCGCGGTAAGCGGTGATCATGCTGTCCCCCTTTTTTAGTACCGACATTGCGCCGGCCAAAACGGCTTCCTGACCAATGTATAAGTGGCAAAAACCACGTATTTTTTGCTGACCGTATAACTGGCCTGCTTTTTCTTCAAACTTGCGCATTAAAAGCATTGATTCGTACCAATGCAAGTAAGTGTCTTTAGTAATAGCGACTGAACCCATGTGTTAAAAAGAATATTTTTTTATTAACGATGCGCAAATCTAATTATATCCACGTAAAAAGCGAAACTGCAACAACATTGTTTGAATATTAATGATTGAATAATTGAATGACCGAATGATTGAATGATTGAATGGGGGGAGTTAGTTATTAAGCTTTCGGCTTCGCGCTTCCGGCTCCGAAAACATCGGTATTCTTCGGTATTTTTACAACGTTTTCTACTATACCCCACTTAAATCACTCAACTTACAGCTTTTTAAATTTTCTAACCCCAAAAGACATCGGTATTCTTCGGTACAACATCATTATACCGAAGTTTTGATTGATTGACTTATTGACTTTGCTGATTCAAAACATTCAATAACTCAACCATTCAATCATTAAACAGGTGGGTAATTGTGGGTATTTTTCAATTGTTTACCATGCGCTATAAAGGCCAATTAACAAATGACCAATGAGCTAAAAGCATCACGCTTCAAACTTCCCGGATTAGTGCAATATAGCGAAAATCAAGGAGAAATGAAAAGAAAAAATGTAGAAAACGCCCGTTAACAGCTCCACCATTCTTGTATTTTAGCAACAAAAATCATATGATTTTCCACCACAACAAATTCAGTGTTTTCACCGTAAAAAATACCGTGTTTTCACTGAATGATTTTTTTGGATAGTTAGCGATCTTAACTGCGATTAAACCTCGCAAAAAATGAAGAAATATTACCTAACCCAACCTTTATTTAGACTAAGCAGCCTTTTATTATTAGCATTGGCTATGCTGGTGATGCACAGTTGCCGCAAAGCAGAAATGTTCAAGGATGTAACGGAAGGCATTACCGACCCCGAAGTGCTGCAAGCCATGAACTGGTACGATAGCACTTACCCAACAACGGGCACAAGCTACAGCTCCGACGGTAAACTAAGCACTGCCAGCGCCTCCAACAGTGATTTAAGCCAGTTTGTAAAACCAGACTGGCACCATACCGCCAAATACGCAAGGTTTAATAAAAAAGTAATAGAATTGCCCATAGACCCGGAGCATCCGATTAAATCGGGGTTAAAAAATAATACCACCAAACAAATCTCCAATAACCAATACAGTAAAAGTTCGTTTATTATATTAAATAATGATAAAGGCAGTGCGGCGTATATCATGACCATTATTGCCGATTCTGCTTATATCAAAAACGACCTGAGCAAATTAGCCCGCAACACTTACAGCAAACGCGACAGTGATTTTAGCGGTACGGTAGTTTATACCACACCACGCGGTAAGTTTATACATAGCTATACCTACAAAAACGGGCATATTGTTGCGCCGGGACAAGCGGTAGCACAACAGGTACAAGGGAGCAGCAAATTAAAAGTAAATGTTGTAGCCCTTTTAGATTGTATTGACTGGTATTGGACGGTACGTGTTGACGGTGTAGTAATAAGTGAAACTTACCTGTATACTACCTGCGATGACGGCAGCAGCAGCGGTGGCGGCAGTGGCCCCCCGCCACCTTGTGAAACCAATGCGGTAAACAACCCCGGTGTACGGATAAACGTTGTTGCACCGCCGGATGATGGTGGTGATGACGGCGACGGCTTCCCCGACCCTACGCCGGTGGCTTTGACGCCGTGTTTGGAAGAGCCAGACACTAATAATAATGTAAAAAACCCTTGCTTAAAATCGATGGTGAGTGAGGTACTTAGTAAAAATATACAGTATGACATTAACAATACACTCAATTCCATTTTTGGCGACAACTCTAATGTAAATCTTAATATTTTAGATGCAAATTTACCTGCGGAAAATGGCATTGATCTTGATGCGAAAACCACCCACGGCTTACGCAGTGGAAGCATTCAGCAAGGTAATCTAAGTTTAAATGTAACCATTACACTAAATGACCTTGTTTTAACCAATGCATCGAAAGAATATATTACGGCCTCGATTATTCACGAGGCAATTCATGCATTTTTGGATTATACAACAACATTACTCAACCAACATTTAGATATGGTATCAAACTATATGACATCCATGCAAAGTACTTTAAAATCAATTTATCCAACTTTGGACGACAACACAGTTTTAGCACTTACCTGGGGTGGATTAGAAGGAGATGCCGGTAGTTTATGGACAGACAAATCGAATCTTGAACAAGACCTTATTAATTTAACAAACATAAATTACAAAAACGGAAATCTGGGCACAAAATGCCCATAATATAATTATTATGAAGAATCTCTTTACCACCCTGTTTGTTTTGCTCTGCTTAGCAGGCAGCGCACAGCCTCATAGGTTGGCAGGTTTTACCGGATTTGTTGGGAGCAAATTGAATATTCCGAAATCAATGCTATACGATTGCAGCTGGAATTACGCTATTGTAAAAGCCACAACAGATAAAAACGGCCAAATAACTAGCTGGAAATGCCTTAATGAGGTCCCTGATTCATTAAACAGTGCTTTTAAATTTTTAATTGGTTATCAGTTCGACCCAAAACTTAACATTAATAAACATCCGGTTGTTTTTTATGTATCGGTGGCAAACATTGCGGTTTGCAACAAACCAGCGCAAAGGCCTTATACACCTAACGAAGTTGTAGAATTGATATTTGACCGCTTCTTAAGGCAGGTCGGCGAAGAACCCAATACCATTTTTATCTTTGAACCCATTATATACCAGCTCGAACTTCCTGACAAACCGGGGATTAGATAAGTAGACGACAAAAAGTCGAATTCAAACAATAACCCGTCGGCATCCCCGTTTAAACTACCGTTGATGCTCCGCTAAAAGTTATTAACACGCCGATGGCCAATATAGCCCTACGCACGTTAAACGCACATTTGTTTACTTTTTGCAATTTTTTTTGGAAAAGCAGATGTTAGGAACTATCTTCGGAGCTTGTTACAGGTAAAATTGTACCAAACTAATAGCAGTTTGATAACAATGGAGTTGTCAATTTAATAAACAATTTGTTGCATTCCCCAACAACAAACACGCATTAAATGAAGAAAATTACTATTGCATTAGCATTATTTTTAAGTGTAACCACAGTAGCTGTACAAGCTCAAACAAAAGCCGTACCAAACCAGGAAACGGATAAGGCCGAAAAAAGCATTGAAGATCAGGACAAAAGCCTTATAAAGGATTATTTCTCGCAAATTATGGGTGTAGCGCTATCTACAACCTCAAATGTTAAATTATTTCAATTTGTTTACGACTGGATAGGCACCCCGTACCGTTTTGGCGGAACGTCCAGAAAAGGCATCGATTGTTCAGCTTTTACTAAAGAGCTGTACAGTAAAGTGTTCAACATGTCTATCGAGCGTAACTCGCGCGATATCTTCAGCATGGTGAACCCCGTTAAAAAAGACGACCTGAAAGAAGGCGACCTGGTGTTCTTTAAAATACACAGCCGCAGTATATCGCACGTAGGCATTTATTTAGGCAACAGCAAATTTGCACACGCATCAAGCGAGGGCGTTAAAATATCGAGCCTTGATGATGATTACTACAGCCACTACTTTTTTAAAGGCGGGCGATTGTTAGATTCGTTTAAAAAGGAATTGGAAAACAGTTCTTCGAAGTAAGAACTAAAAAAATATTAAATGATCCTTTCAATTTTTTGAGAGGATTTTTTTTTGCCCGATGAAACAGTTTTTAGCCGTTACAGTAGCATTTGTTATGCTTTGTTTATCCGCTTGTCAAAACCTGCCCGATACGGCATCGGCGATTGTAACGGCACCGTCCGTTCCTAAAACTCCGCCCGCGCCGGTTAAACCAGCGTCGGATACCTTGTGCATTGCCGCCGTTGGCGATATTATGCTGGGGACATCGTACCCAAACAATACCACCTTGCCACCCGATAGCGCCAGAAACAGTTTTAAGGCCGTAGAGAAAGATCTGCAACAAGCCGACCTTACTTTTGGTAACCTGGAGGGCACTTTGCTGGATAATGGCAAGGCCGCTTTGTATAAGAAGAAACATGCCACGGCCTACTTTTTCAGGATGCCTACCCGCTACGTTAAGGTGTTAAAAAATGCCGGTTTTGATGTGGTTAGCCTTGCCAATAACCACAGCGGCGATTTTGGCGAACAAGGCCGGTTAAGCACCGCCAAAACCCTTGATAGCGCGGGCATACAATACGGCGGCTTACTAAGCCACCCCACATCGGTTTTTAAACTAAATGGTGTTACTTACGGTTTTTGCGCTTTTGCCCCCAATGCAAACACGCTGCCCATTATGGATCTAAAGTATGCTACGCGTGTAATAAGCGATCTGAAAAAGCAGGCGGATATTGTGATCGTATCTTTTCATGGAGGGGGTGAGGGCCCGGCCTTTGAGCACGTGCCTTTTAAATGCGAATCGTTTTTACAGCAAAAACGCGGCGATGTACATGCTTTTGCACATAATGCCATTGATGCCGGTGCCGACCTGGTTTTTGGCAACGGGCCGCACGTCAACCGGGCTATGGAGAGGTACAAAGATCGCCTGATAGCGTATAGCCTGGGCAATTTTTGTACCTATAAAAGTGTGAGTGTCGACGGGGTTTGCGGTCTGTCGCCCCTGTTAAAGGTTTACATCAACAAAAAGGGCGAGTTTTTAAACGGGCAGATCATCGCGCTAAAGCAAACGCATTTATACGGGCTGCAACGCGATGGCTTAAATAAAGTGATCGCCCGTATACAAAAGCTGACCAAAACCGATTTCCCTGCCTCGGGTTTAAATATCGCCGGTAACGGTAAGGTTACTCCGCTTCGTCCTTTGTAGTACGCACCAGGCTTATCCCTGCAAAGAAAAACAACAGGGCCACGATACCTACAACCGTTATGGTGGTGATATTACCGGTATGCTGAATAATAGTAACAGCCGAATAAATTAAGCCTACAATACCCAACACGGTAAGTATGGCACCAAAAACACGTTTTAAATTCATCTCATTATAGTTTAAATTGATTACCAACCCGGTAAGCCCAGCATTAGAAACAAAAAACGAACCAAATAGTCATAATCATTTTATACATTCGTAATAAATAAAACCTAACCGCCATGATGATAGCTTTTGGAGTGATAGCCTTTATAGCTTTAGTGCTTATCTCAAGTTCGTTTGTTACCGTTAGCCAGGGTACTATTGCTGTGGTTACCATTTTTGGAAAATATAACCGCATACTAACACCGGGCCTTAATTTTAAAATACCGCTGATAGAGCAGATATACGCACGTATATCCATCCAGAACCGCTCGGTTGAGCTGGAGTTCCAGGCCGTAACGGTCGACCAGGCCAACGTGTATTTTAAAGCCATGCTGCTGTACTCGGTATTGAACCAGGACGAAGAGAACATTAAAAACGTAGCCTTTAAATTTATTGATGAGCGTAACCTGATGCAGGCGCTCATCCGCACGGTCGAAGGTTCTATCCGCGCCTTTGTAGCTACCAAACGCCAGGCCGATGTACTGATCTTAAGACGGGACATAGTTGAACACGTAAAAGGACAGATCGACCAGATACTGGAAAGCTGGGGTTATCACCTGCAAGACCTGCAATTGAACGATATTACGTTTGATGACGTGATCCTCAAATCGATGAGCCAGGTGGTGGCATCAAACAACCTTAAGGCTGCTGCCGAGAACGAAGGCCAGGCCTTGCTGATCACCAAAACCAAAGCCGCCGAAGCCGAAGGTAACGCCATAAAAATTGCCGCCGAGGCTGAACGCCAGGCCGCTCAATTACGTGGCCAGGGTATCGCACTTTTCCGCGAGGAAGTGGCCAAGGGTATGAGTGTTGCCGCTAAAGAGATGAAAGAAGCCGATATGGACACATCGGTAATTTTGTTTACCATGTGGACGGAAGCCATCAAGCATTTCTCTGAAAACTCGAAAGGTAACGTGATATTTTTGGATGGCTCGGCCGACTCCATGCAGCACACCATGAAAGAGATGATGAGCCTCAATATGCTGAGCCAGCAAAAGGACGAGAAATCCCCCAAAGGCAAATAGCAAACTATACAGAATATAGGTAATTATTTTACTGGCATTGTATTTGTTTTAGTGGTGATAGTTCAACTTACCATTTAATATAATACAATGAAAAAACTAACATTAACGCTGCTCGCCGCTGCTACTATGCTGCTGGGCGCAAATACAAGTAAAGCACAGGTTTCACTATCCGTACGTATTGGCAACCCGCCTGTTTGGGCACCAGCACAATACGCGCATACTACCCGTTACTATTATATCCCCGAGATTGACAGTTACTACGATGCCCAAAGGGGTGGTTATTATTATAACGATGGGCCAAGCTGGGTGTTTTCGGCATCGCTGCCGGGCATCTATGCCAGCTACAACATTGGCAGTTTACACCATGTGGCCGTAAATTATTATGGCGACAGGCCTTATACCTACTTTGCGCCGCGCAGAACAGTGTATGTACAACGCTACCATCCGGTTGAGTACAACCATGTAGAATACCGTAATGTATCGTACCGCCGCGTTGAGAACGACAGGGGCCATTGGGACAACGGCAACCACGGCGGCCGCGGACCTGAATGGCACGGAGATAATGGCCATGGCGATCATGGACATGGCGGCGAAGGCCACGGCGATCATGGACATGGCCACGGACATGACTAACCTATAATTTTAGCGCCCCGGCAAAAGCCGGGGCTTTTTTTTGGACCATTGTGTAAATTTCCGCTATTGGTCGACCGGCTGTGCCGATTGATCAAATAATTACGCGCTTCGTCAATAATTAAACGCTACGCTTCTGGTAAAACGTGATTTGATCGCCCGTGCCATACACGGTATATACAGCCAATGGTAAAAATCCAAGCCGCGCCAAATAGCCCTTTTAAAATAAAGCGGACCACCATAAAAATTTTCGCTAAGCACCTGGCCAAGCCCTTTTGACTTGCCCCCTGCATAATTATGTATGGTTTTACGGCTGTATTAAAAATTTCTGAAAGTTTGGAGCGGCAAAGCCCCGAGGGTTGCAGAAAATTGATAGCAGCCAAAACATGCCAGCCATTTCTTGATTTGTTTAGCATAGCAAAATACTTTCCCAAAATTTACTTTCTGCTGATATACTTAGTCGTATATTTGTAAGGTAAACTTACAAGTTTAACTACCAAAAAAATGACGAAGCAAAACCTCAAACTGGCATCAGACCTGCGGACGGTAATTACCCGGCTGGTAAAAAAGCTACGCAAACATTCGGCTACGGGCGAAGGCTTGTCGTTAACCGAGCGGTCGACCATTGGCTTGTTAGACGCGCATACGGCGCTGTTACCTAACGAGCTTGCCACGATGGAGAAAATTACCACGCAATCCATGAGCCAGATATTGAACCATTTGCTGGAGCTTGGTATCATTACCCGCACGCCATCACAAACCGACAAACGCAAGGTGCTGATCTCGCTGTCGGATTTTGGCCGTGATGTTTTGCACCAGGTGCGCAACGAGCGTGATGAATGGCTGAGTGATGCCATCGCGAAAGCGTTAACACCCGAAGAACATTTTGCTTTGGTAAAGGCATTAGGGCCGCTAACCAAACTGGTTGATTTTGATTGAAGGGAAGGATACAGATGAACATTAATACATTTAACGCTTTTAAAAGCCGTAACTACCGGCTATACTTTTGGGGGCAGGGTGCATCGTTAATTGGCACATGGATGCAAAAAACAGCGGTGAGCTGGGTTATTTACTCTCTTACCCATTCAAAATTTATGCTGGGGGTTACGCTGTTTGCCAGCATGTTTCCCTCATTTTTGTTTTCATTTTTGGGCGGCGTAGCCGCCGACCGGTATAACCGCTTCAGGCTATTAATGTTAACGCAGGTGGCGAGCATGGTGCAAGCTGTTTTATTGACAGCATTGATATTTTTTAAGCACTATTCCGTTTGGGAAATTATAGCCCTCAGCGTGGTTTTAGGTATCATCAACGCGTTTGATGTGCCCGCAAGGCAATCGTTGGTATACGAGATGGTAGAGGATAAAGCCGACCTGCCCAACGCATTGGCGCTCAATTCATCGATGGTTAACTTGTCGCGGTTAATAGGGCCGGGTATTGCGGGGTTTATTATCGAAAAGCTTGGCGACGATGCCTGCTTTGGGTTAAACTCATTAAGCTTTATCGCCGTTATAGGTTCGCTTTTAATGATGCGGCTGCCTAAGCATGTAGCCAGACCACATACCAAAAATGTTTTCGGCGAATTAAAAGAGGGGTTCGTCTACATCAAAAACACACCTTCCATCGCCTTTGTGATCACCATGCTGGGGCTCATCAGCCTGTTTGTTTTGCCTTACGCGCAATTAATACCCGTTTACGCCAAGGATATTTTTAAAGGCACGGCTACAACCTTTGGTGTGTTGGATAGCGTGATAGGGCTGGGGGCGTTTTCGGGCGCTATGTTTCTGGCATCGTTAAAGCCGGGCAAAAACCTCAAAAAAATACTGGCCATTAACACGTTGATATTTGGCGCGGGGCTGGCGCTGTTCTCGCACGAAACCTATTACCCGCTTGCCCTGGTGTTTGCCATTATAGGCGGTTTTGGTATGATGTCGCAGATCACTATCAGCAACACCCTGATACAAACCACGGTTGACCCGGATATGCGCGGCCGGGTGATCAGTTTTTACGCGATGGCCTTTTTTGGTATGCAGCCCATAGGCGGTCTGCTTATTGGCTGGGCATCGCAACACATTGGCGTGCAGGATACCGTTTTAGCCGAAGGCGGTATTGCCCTCATAATAGGTTTGCTGCACCTGCGTTTTTTAAAAATGAATAAAAAGAAGATGAGATCGTTGCGCGGCCAGGTTGAAGCGATGGCAAACGCCCAACATGCGTTAGAAACAACTTCTTGATTTCGAAATTCGAATTTTCGATTTCGGATTTACCTAAGATGTTTTATAGCAAATAATCAAATTAATAACCTGGGTTTTCAACTTCGAAATTGAAAATCCAACATCCGAAATGAAAACATGATCACTGCCTTAGATGAAAAAACTGCCTTAGTATTAATTGACCTGCAAAAAGGTATTGTAGGTTATCCCGTTGCACATCCTATTGAGGACGTATTAAGCAATGCCGCCAAGCTGGTAGCGGCGTTCCGTAAAGCAAACCTGCCCATCGTTATTGTAAATGTTGACCCCAGTAAAAACAAAAACCCTGTTACGCGTAAAGACGCGCAGCAGCGTAGCATGACGGACATCCCGGCAGAATGGCTTGAAATTGCCCCGGAAATTGAGACGCGGCCTGATGACATTTTTATCACCAAACAAACCTGGAACGCATTTTACAATACAGCTATCGACGAAAAGTTGAAAAAGCGTGGTGTTACCGGTATTGTACTGGCAGGAGTGTCAACCAGCATAGGAGTTGAAGGTACGGCAAGGGCAGCCTTTGAGCGTGGCTACAACATTAGCTTTGCTACCGATGCTATGACAGATATGGTTGCAGAGGCGCATGAACGCAGCCTCAGGATCATCTTCCCACGCATGGGCGAGAGCGGAAGTACCGACGATATTATTGCGCGACTAAAATAATTGGCTGCCCGCTTTTAAGGCTGCTTCGTCAGTTTGTTTCAGCGGGGTCGGGTATACTCCCGCCCGAGCGATTTGCTTTAACAAGTACCTTAATACTAACCGGGTATTTGTTCGACATCTGGAACAAGGCGTTAAGCACATTGGCCGGTGCGGAAGTATTGACCACCGGTGTAGCGCTATTGATATCGGCATTAAAACGGCGCCCGTCGTTGCCTATGGTACGATACGAGCCCGGGATATAACCCATGTAATTACTGCCGCTTACTAACCATGGCGATATAAAAACATGATCGTACCAGGAGCTTGCCCCGCCATTAGTGCCGCAACTATTTGGATAGTTAGACAATTGGCGGGTAGATGTAGTTAGATACGCGCCATAGGGCGTCGGGTTATTGTCCCAATCGGCCGGATAGGTAAATACCTTATCGGGATAAAATGGCGGGTCGCTCATTTGGGTTGTGGTATCTGCATTGCTGATGATGGATTGATAACCTGCTTCGCTGCTGTTGTGCTGGTTAAAATCGCCCATATTGATCAGATTGGGCAGATAGGCGAACCTTTTTCGCAAAGCGGCCATCTCACCGCTCTCCTGCGCATCGCGCACCGCGTTGGGCGCACTGCCCGATTGTGTATGGTTTACCACCACATATAAAAATGTGGTATCGTGCGTAATGGCAATATTGGGGTCGTTGTAATATAGCTTATACAGGTCAAAGTCGGATACGTTGGCATACAGCCTAAACGTACTTATATAGGTAAGCTTTTGCTTATTGTAAAACAGCACGCTCATTTTATTATCGGCTGCTGTATTGGTAGGCGTGCAGTACGCATATTTATTGGGGGAAATTGCATTCAATACATTGGTGGTTATCTCGGCGGCAAGATTATAAGGCGCGGGCTGTGTTGGGTCGAACGCGCTCATTTTTTCGCAGCTCAATACATCGGGGCTTACATACTGCACAATGGTTTTCAAATAGCCTTCGAGTGTTGTTAAGGTGCCCTGGCAGCCGTCGCCAAAATTTAACACATTATAGGCCATTACAGTCAGCGTATCAAATCTGGCAATGGTGTTTGGCAAGGGTGTAGTGCCACCAGTGTAGGGCGGCTCTGGGGTTTTGGCAGGCGGGGTTATTACCGGCGGGGTAACCGTGGTAGTACTATCGGTATTGGACGTGCTTTTTGAACAAGACGCAGCTATCACCAAAATTCCGAAAAAACACCAGATAATTACACGATATGTTTTCATTACTTCAAAAGAACGACAAATACTTCACAGCGTGCACCCTGCCGAAATTTGATAACTTACATTTCACAAAAAATTAATATTTGACAAGCCTTTGCGTGCTTGTGGCAAAGCCAGGCTTAAGGCGGTAATCAGTTGGTTATTTTTGATAAAAACACCTGTTATTGGTATATCCCCGGATAGGCCCCGTCATCCTCTTAACATTATCCTGTTATTTTATTCACATCAGGGTAATGCTAATATCATCATCTGTTAACCCATTATTTACTTTTTCGTAACAGCCCGGCTGTTTATTTGTAGCAAAATTGCCTGTCATGAAAAACGCTTATGCCGACCGTAAGCTATTTTCTACTGGGGTCAGGTAATCGTAACATCCATAACTGAATGATGGATTGCTTTAACGGCGATTCACCTCCACTGGCCCTCATGATCTACACCTTATTGATAAACCATAATAGCATTGAATATTGATGAAAATAACTGCATACCTTACAAAAACAACTTCGCTAACCCCGCTATTCCTGTTATGTTTTACTACCAGCGTTTGCGCGCAAAGCATACTAAAAGGTAAAGTAACCGATGCCAAAAACGGCGAGCCGTTAATTGGCGCAACCGTGCACATAGAAGACGCGAAAACCCAATTGAATACGGCCGTTAAGCTCGATGGCTCATATCTGTTTAAAAATGTACCGGCAGGAACTTACCAGTTACAGGCAAAATATATAGGGTACAAAACCACAAAACAGTACACGGTAGTAATTGCACAAAACAATACAACTATTTTAAATGTGGCCATGGCCGATAATTCGACGGCCTTAACCCAGGTTGATATTATTGAACATGCCAGCCGCGAAAGCGATAAGGCGTCGCGATCCATAGAAAAAAATAGTGATAATACGATGAACCTGGTTTCGGCCATGTCGATAGCTATATCGCCCGATGTAATCATCTCTAACGTATTGGGCAGGGTTTCGGGTATTTCGCTGGAGCGGGGCAACACCGGCGACGGTCAGCATGTGATCATCCGCGGTATGGACAAAAGGTATAACACCACACTCATTAACGGGGTGAAGATACCAAGCCCCGATAACAAGAACAGGTTTGTACCCCTGGATATTTTCCCGTCGGACCTGGTAGAGCGTGTTGAAGTTTCGAAAACCTTGACACCCGACCTGGAAGCCGATGCCTCGGGCGGCGTTATCAACCTGGTGATGAAAACAGCCCCGGATCAATTAAGGCTCGACGGCTCTGTTGGTACCGGATACAGCCAATTGTTTATTGACCGCCATTTTGCGTCGTTCGACCCGACTGCACAAAACGCCAAGGCACCCGGCGAGTATATCGCTCCATTAGCGTTTGCTTCGCCAAACAGCTTTCCGTACCAAAACCTGGTAACAACCAACACAACAGCGGCACCCAATGCCAATGCCAGCTTAACCATAGGCAACCGGTTTTTTGATAAAAAGTTAGGCATCTTGTTTTCGGGGTCGTACCAAAACACTTATGCGGGTAACAATACCTGGTATGCGCCGCCGGTTAAGGTGCCAGGTCCTGCGCCCGACCCTAATTCGCAAATGGACGCATCGGCCTTTGAAAGCTCGGATGTGCGTTTGTATTCGTCAAGGATCGACCGTATGGGGCTGATATTATCTACCGACTATCGCTTTAATAAAGATAACGACATCAGTGTATTTGGCTCCTATATTCAACTGAATGAGCACCGTGTGCGCGAAACCACGCACTACACTTATGGCGGGTACTCTTTTCAGGATTACCACTGGACAAATGCGATAGATCAGCGGACCGAAACACGATCTGACCTGCAAAATATTTACAGTGTAATTGTAAAAGGCGAACACAAAATTGCCGAGCCATTTAAATTGGACTGGACGGTTACAACCTCGCAGGCAAGCCATAATTTGCCCGATGTTGCCGAGTTTGATGTTACCCGTAAAACCACACCAGTTAGCCCGGGCGGCACTTATTCGCCAACACCGGGAAGCCCAGGTTCATTTACGTACGTGGCCCCGGCAATAATAACCGATACCGCACGGACCGCCAGCGAAAGCCGTGTGTGGACACGTAACACGGATAAAGACGTGTCGGGGTATTTGAACCTGCATTATAACACAAGGCTTTTCTCGCGCAAAGCCACAGTTAGCTTCGGGGGCATGTTCAGGCATAAAACACGCGCTAATTTTAACGATGCTTACAGTTTATACCCCGTACCCGATCCGGGCTCTGTTTCGGGCCAGCAAAACTTTGTATCAATTCCCGCTTCAAGGTTCGGCTTTACCCCGCCTTATAATGCCCAGGGTTCCTCATTTAGCGACGCCGGCGTTTATTCGTTTTACGAAAACGTGCAAGGTGCCTACGGTATGTTAAAATTCCAGGCGACCGACAAATTTGACCTGATATTTGGTGTAAGGGCCGAAAATACTTTCCAGCATTATGATTCGTCGAGTAACCCGGCATTGGGCGGCCAATCTGCCAACATTACTTATACCGATTATTTACCGACGATTAACGGCAAGTACGATCTGACCGATATACAAGCCATCCGCGCATCGTGGAACCAATCGATCTACAGGCCGACGGCTGCCGACCTTATCCCTTTTGCCGACGTTAACGCCGACGGGGTAGCCAGCACCGGCAACCCGTATATACAACACACGCTTGTTGATAATTACGACCTGCGTTACGAAGCATTCCCGGGGGCATTGGATGAGTTTATGGTAGGCGGCTTTTACAAGCAATTAACCAACGCCATAGAGTATCAGTACGTAACCCAGAATGCCAGCACATACATTTCGCCGGTAAACTTGGGTACAGCCAATAACTACGGTTTGGAACTGGTTGGCAAAAAGTTCTTCGGCAACTTCGGGGTTTCTGCAAACTATACCTACACACATTCCATCATTACTTCAACTAAAAAATATACAGCCATTGGGTTGTCAACTCCAATTTTTGTGAGCCAGGTTAGGCCTTTGCAAGGTCAGTCGGCCAATGTGGGCAACTTCTCTTTCTTGTATAAAGATGCCAAACGCTCGTTAGATGCACAATTGGCTTTCGCTTATACAGGCGAGCGCATCAACGCGGTGTCGCAATGGAAAGACCTTGACATTTGGGAGAAACCTACCTTAAACCTCGACTTCTCGGCACAAAAAGAATTTAAGCATAAATATGTGTTTTTTGTCAAAGTAAACAACATACTCAACACCCCTTACGAGCTATTTATCAAGCAAAACAACGCCAACAACTACAGCGGCGTGATGCGCTATTTTTATCAGGAAAGCCCGAATTATACAACTGTGGAGTATGATAAATATTACGCCCGCTACAACGTAGGCTTCCGCTTTAAAATACAATAAACTCCAAATATCATAAATCAAACAAAGTAAATCATCTGTCAAACTAACAATCAAGAAAACGATCATGAAAAAACTAAAATTAGGATTATTTGCATTATCACTACTCGCTATTACAGCGTGTAAAAAACATAGTGACGATGCCCAGGTTGCCACCCCGCTATTACAGGTTGGTAAAGCCATCAGCAACGCTGCACCGCTAACAGCAGGAGCCTATAAAGGCACCTTTCTATCGGGTCAAACTTATACAGTTAACGGTAATATTACCGTGAACGCCGGCGATACGTTGCTGATCCAAAAAGGTGTTACTATCAATATGGCAAAAGGCGCCAACTTTTTTGTAAACGGTATGCTGGTAAGCTTAGGCACAGCAGATGCCCCTACAACCATTACTTACCCTGGCCCCGCCGGTAACCCAAGGGTTAAAACGCACGGCGCTACATCAACCGCGGCTACCGATTCGGCTTATGCAGGTGGCTGGGGTGGTATTTATTGCGGCGTAACCTGCCCTAAACTGATCATTAAATGGACGCACCTTGACTTTGGCGGCGCGGCATTGGCAGCAGCTCCGTTCCCTGCCCCTACCTTAGCAAAAGCAGGCAGCCAATACATTATATTTTTTGAAAACCCTAATGGTTTATTAGTGCTGGAAGACTCGTGGTTGTACGGCTCGCCCGATGATGCTACCCGTTTTTACGGCGGCGCTATGAACATTATGCGTAACACTTTAGAAAAACTTGGCGGCGTAGGCGGCGACGGTTTAAATGCCAAAGGCAGCAGCTACGGTAACATGGCTTATAATATCATTATTGGCGGTGCTACAAATGGCACCAAAACGGCCAGCGATAACACCACCTCAACAGAGTGCCAGTTTACCATGTACAACAACACTTACGTTAACGATGGTTTCCGTAACACTGGTGTTTATGGTGCACGCAGCGGCTCTATCGAGGTTGAAAACGCATCGAGGGTGTTAGCTTATAATAACCTGATAGTTGATTGCGATTTTGGTTTGCGTATTGCGGGCGGCCCCGGTGGCGCTAAAGTATATTTAGCTGATACTTTGGTTAACACCAGCGGTTATATTTTACATACCGCTTATGGCAACAACTTCTATTACGGCGATAACGCTGCAATGGTTAACCAGTTTGTACCTACAAGCGTTGCGCAGGCAGTGGTAACACACCCGCAATCAACCGATATCCCTAATATGAAACAGTTATTAGGAACAAGCTATACTTTTGGTTTTATTTACGACTTATCGGCTACTTTGGTAGGTGCTAATAACCCTAAGTTTGTAAACTTCCCGCTTCCGCAGGCTGCCAACGCGTGGATAACACAATCATCAATTGATTCGTTCGATTTCCACCTGGCTTCGGGTTCACCCGCTATTGGTAAAGGTACTACAACCGCGTTTAGCCCAATTACTACCGGTATTCCTATCGATGCTAATTTTGGTGCAAGCGAGATAACCCCTCCGGGTGTTGATATGGGTTGCTACCAGGTAAACGGTACCGGTAACCACCACTAATATTTGAGCGACACTTTAATATTTGAAAGCAAAAGGGGCATGGTACTAAGTACTATGCCCCTTTTTATTTTATCTACACTCAGCCGATGGCCGATTTTGCTCTGCTGACTTTAAAACCTGCCCGATTTGATGATGTGATAGGTTTCGGCCATCATTTTTTGATTATAATCATTTGTAATGGTTTTGTTGTTAATCAAATCCATCACGATCATTACCCCAAAAAAGCCCCAGGTAAAAAAGTACAGTATACCCATAACTACCTGGCCCAGCACCATACGATGTATGCCGGCAACGCCAAGTAAAGCCAATAGGGTTAGCAATAATATATCCTGCGGGTTTTTGCGTTTGGTTGCATAAATATTGTGAAAATGGCGCGCCTGCTCTTCGGTTAAGTCGGATGTGGCTTGCTGCAACAGGAACATCTCCTCGACGGTAACGCCGGGATACGCATAATATGTTTGGTTTGAGTTTGTGTTCATAACATTTAGATTGAAATGTTATCTAAATGTAACAAAAAGGTTTGAAAATAATCAAGTTATACTTTTGGTCCGGCTGCAGCCGGATCATTAATTTCGGGATTGCGGTTAAGTGGCTTTTAATATTATACGTTCTTGCTGCGGTTCATAACCAGCAGCGATACCACCAGCGAGGTTAGCAAGCCTACTAATAGTGCCCCAAATATTTGTCCCGAGAAATCGGTTATGCTGCCCGCGGTTACGTAGTTAATAAACAATATGGCAAACGTTACCGATATGATGCCGCCCACGATCAGGATCTTCCAGCCCTCAACCAGCGCTTCGATAAAGGTGATGCGCCCGCCAAGGTCTTTTTCGCGATAAGCGCGTACACCAAAATACAAACCGATAATGGGGATGATGATCGAGCTGATCTCGATAGGCTGAAAATCAACTGTGGGTTTGGTGGTAATGCCCAACCAGTGCATGGTAAATACCCAAAGGCCGCTTAATACGCCAATAATGGCTCCATAAATCAGTGCATTCTTCATAATATGTAAGGTTAGTTTAAACTTGACCGGTGGATATTTTATATAAATATACCATTATTTAAAATCAAACAACTCTTTTCATTAAAAGTATAATTGCCGCGCGTTTGTTTTAACAGACGATTAAAAAATCGGTAAAGCATGTTTGGGCCATGCCCGTTCTTTTTTAATTATATTTGCAGCGTTTTGAATATCCGCGACATTTTAGAGCGCTACAAGGCCGATGAGCGTATACAAGCATTGGCCAGGGCGTTAAATACTTCCAAAAACCCGAGGGTACAGCTTAGGGGGCTTGTCGGATCGAGCGATGCGGCCATGGCGGTAGCTTTGTATTTTTTAAAGCATAGCCACATGCTTTTCATCCTGCCCGACAGGGAAGAAGCCAGTTATTTTCAATCGGACCTGGAGAGTATACTGGATAAAGAAGTATTGGTTTTCCCGTCGTCGTACCGCAAGCCATTTGAGTTTACCCAACCCGATAGCGGCAATGTTTTGGCCCGCGCCGAGGTGTTGAACGAACTGAACCACGAGCAGGCATCGGGTTATGGGCAGCTCATCGTTACCTATCCGGAGGCTTTGGCCGAAAAAGTTATCGACCGTGTGTCGCTGGAAAAGAATACTTTAGAAATTGCGATTAACAATAAGCTGAGCATTGAGTTTATCAACGAGTTTTTAATTGAGTACGATTTTGAACGCGTCGACTTTGTTTACCTGCCGGGACAGTTCTCCATCCGTGGCGGCATTGTAGATATCTTTTCATTCTCGCACGACCTGCCCTACCGGGTGGAGTTTTTTGGCGATACGATAGAATCGATACGGACCTTCGAAATTGAAAGCCAGTTATCGGTTGAGCAGGTAAAAAGCATCACGATAGTACCAAATGTGCAATCCAAGTTTTTGACCGAAAACAATATCAGCCTGCTGGAATACATCGACCCATCGACCACCGTATGGATAAAAGATGTACAGTTTACCTTAGACATTATCCAGACCGGGTTTAAAAAAGCGACGCAATTGTGGAAGGCCTTATCGGCAGAAGATAAAAACCAAAATCCCGATTGGATAGACCCTAAGTTTGCCTTTACGGATGAGAAGATGATAGCCGACCAACTGGCCGACTTTGGCATCATTGAGTTTGGCAAGCAGTTTTTTTATACCGCTACCGATAGTATACAATTCGACATCAGGCCACAGCCGAGTTTTAATAAAGATTTTAGCCTGCTCATCCACAACTTTAAAAACAACGAGGCCGATAAAATAGAGAACTGCATTTTTACGGACTCGACACGGCAACTGGAGCGGCTTTACGCCATTTTTGAGGACCTGGACAAGAGCATCAAGTTTACGCCGGTCAATATCTCCATCCGCGAGGGTTTTGTTGACCATGCCCAAAAGCTGGCCTGCTATACCGACCACCAGATATTTGACCGCTATTATAAATACAAACTCAAAAAAGGCTACCAGCGCTCGCAGGCTATCACTTTAAAAGAACTGCGTGAGCTAAAACCCGGCGACTACATTACCCATATTGACCACGGCATTGGCAAATACGCCGGCCTCGAAAAGGTGGAAGTGAACGGCAAAATGCAGGAGATGATCCGTTTGCTTTACGCCGATAACGACCTGCTATACGTCAACATCAACTCGCTGAACCGCATATCTAAATACAGCGGCAAGGAGGGTACCGTACCCAAAATGAACAAACTGGGTACCG
>JACXTT010001100.1_pt1 | contig 46009 bp, 41 predicted proteins | sample 9270951 | NCBI WGS metagenome assembly JACXTT01 (sample SAMN15532306, study PRJNA645909) | rock metagenome | isolation source: weathered quartz diorite | place: Puerto Rico | collected 2017-06-21 | reverse complement strand
TCGCGATGGTGGCGTCGGTGTCGAACGACAGGCGTGCATCGACTTCCGTGGACACGCGGCCCGGCACCAGTTCGACGATCTTGCGACCGACGGCGACGGCGAGGTGGTCGCTGGCGTCGACCAGCTGCTGCTCGCGCGAGTTGCTCTCGGACTTCGCGCGCTGCACCGATTCATCGATCAGCGGTGCGTACGCCGCCGATTCCGTGGCCTTCAGCAGCAGCGACGGATTGGTGGTGGCGTCCACCGGCTGGTAGCGGGCGATGGCTTCGATGTCGCCGGTATCGGCGACCACGGTGGTGTACTGGCGCAGCTGTTCGAGTTGGGAAGACACGGCGTTGTCCGGCAGGAAAAGACCGCCATTGTCCATGGCTAAGCGTCCCGGGGCAAAGTCGCCGTCTCATCGGTGCCCGTGACGATGCGGGCGTGGCGCTGGTAGGTCCAGTACGCCCAGGCCCAGTCCAGCATCACCACCAGCCGGTTGCGGAAGCCGATCAGGAACGCGATGTGCGCGATCAGCCAGACCCACCAGGCGAGCAGGCCGGAGAGTTTCAGACGGCCAAACTGCGCCACCGCGGCCATGCGCCCGATGGTGGCCAGCGAGCCGTCGTCGCGATAGCGGAACGGCGGGCTGGCCACGCCCCGCCAGCGCGCCTTGAGCGTCGCGGCCACGTAGCGGCCCATCTGCTTGGCGGCCGGAGCCACTCCCGGCACGGGCTTGCCATCCGGCTGGCTGACGCTGGCGAGATCGCCGATCACGAACACGTCGGGATGGCCCGGCACGCTGAGGTCCGGCTCGACCTGCACGCGTCCCGCGCGATCCACCGGCGCGCCCAGCCGGCCACCCAGCGGCGAGGCGGCCACACCAGCCGCCCACAGCACGGTGCGCGCCGGGTGGGGCGTGTCGCCCAGCATCACGCCCTGCGCGTCGATCCGGGTGACCGGGGTGCCCAGGCGCACTTCCACGCCGAGCTTTTCCAGCTGCCGGCGTGCCTTTTCCGACAACTCGGGAGCGAAGGCCGGCAACAGGCGCGGCCCGGCCTCCACCAGCAGCACATTGGCCCGGCGCGGATCGGCGCGGCGGAATTCGCGGGGCAGGGTGTGGCGCGCGATCTCCGCCAGCGTGCCGGCCAGCTCCACCCCGGTGGCGCCGCCGCCGACCACCACGAAATTGAGCCAGGCCTGCCGCTGGGCCGGGTCGTCCTCGCGCTCGGCATGCTCGAAGGCGAGCAGCACGCGGCGGCGGATGGTGAAGGCGTCGTCCAGCGTCTTCAGGCCGGGCGCGTGGGGCTCCCAGTCGTCGTGGCCGAAATAGGCGTGGGTGGCGCCGGTGGCGACGACCAGCGCGTCGTAGTCCAGCGTGCCCTGGTCCAGCGTCACCCGTCGCCGGGCAAGGTCGACGTCCAGCGCCTCGTCCATCAGCACGGTGACATTGGCCTGGCCCCGCAGGATCTGCCGCAGCGGCGCGGCGATCGAGGGGGCGGACAGGCCCGCCGTGGCCACCTGGTAGAGCAGGGGCTGGAACAGGTGGTGATTGCGCCGGTCGACCAGGGTGACGCGGGCGTCGGTGGCGGCCAGTCCGCGCGCCACGGCCAGGCCGCCGAAGCCGCCGCCCAGGATGACGACGTGGGGACGCGGGGCGGGGGAGGATGCGTTGCCTTCCATGTGATGCCTCGAGGAGAGTAAGGAATCATGGGAGGTCGCGCCGTGGCCCCGTCAGTACAGGTCGATGGGGTCGACGTCGAGCGACCAGCGCACGCGACGCGCCGATGGCAGCGTCGACAGCATGCGATACCAGGGGCGCAAGGCGGCGTGCAGCGCGCTGCGCGTCTCCGCCTCGATCAGCAATTGCCCGCGATGCCGGCCCGCGCGCAGCGGCATCGGCGCCGGCATGGGCCCGGCCAGCTGCAGCGGCGCGGCGGCGAGCGCGGCGGCCGCTTCCGCGAGGAAGGCGTCGACGTGTTCGCGCAGGTGAGCCTCGGCGCGCAGCAGCACCTGGTGTCCATAAGGAGGCAATTGCACGCTGCGGCGCTCTTCCAGCAGGGTGGCCGCGGCCGAGGCATAACCCTGGGCGAGCAGCTGACGCAGCAGCGGATGGTCGGGATGATGGGTCTGCAGCAGCACGCGCCCGGGCTTGCGCGCGCGACCGGCACGACCGGCCACCTGCACCACCAGCTGGGACAGGCGCTCGCTGGCACGGAAGTCCACGCTGTGCAGGCCCTCGTCCACGCCCACGATCGCGACCAGGGTGAGGTTGGGCAGGTCGTGCCCCTTGGCCAGCATCTGCGTGCCGACCAGGATCGCGGGGCGGTCCTCGTGCAGGCTCTCCAGCAGCTGCTCGAACGCATCGCGACGGCGCGTGGTCTCGCGGTCGATGCGCAGCACCGGCACGTCGGGGAAGTGCGCGGCGAGCGCCTCTTCCAGCCGCTCCGTGCCCTGGCCCTGCGGCTTGAGGTCGGGCGCTCCGCAGGAGGGACACTGAGCGGGCAGCCGCGCGGTGTAGTCGCAGTGGTGGCAGATGAGCTGGCGGCGTCCCGCGTGCAGCGTCATCGGGTGTTCGCAGCGCGGGCACTCGGCGTGCCAGCCGCAGGCGTGGCACAGCAGCACCGGCGCATAGCCGCGGCGGTTGCGGAAGACCAGCGCCTGCTCGCCGCGCGCCACGGCGTCGCCGACGGCCGCCAGCAGGGCGGGCGACAGCCCGTGATCGAGCCGCTGCGCGCGCATGTCCACGATCTGCACCTGCGGCGCACGGATCGCGCCCGGACGCGCGCGCAGGTGCAGGGCGCGATAGCGGCCCGCCTGCACGTTGGCCAGCGATTCCAGCGAAGGCGTGGCCGAGCCCAGCACCACCGGCACGTCGAGCGCGCGGGCACGCACCAGGGCGAGGTCACGCGCGTGGTAGCGGAAGCCTTCCTGCTGCTTGTAGGCGCCGTCGTGTTCCTCGTCCACCACGATCAGGCCGGCGTGGGGCAGCGGCGTGAACACCGCCGAGCGGGTGCCCAGCACCACCCTGGCCTCGCCGGAGCGAGCGCGCAGCCAGGCGCGCGCGCGATCGCCTTCGGCGAGATTGGAATGCAGCACTTCCACCGCGACGCCCAGGCGGTCACGCACGCGACGGACCGTCTGCGGGGCGAGACCGATCTCCGGCACCAGCAGCAGCGCCTGCTTGCCCTGGGCGACCACCTGCTCGATCAGGGCCAGATAGACCTCGGTCTTGCCGCTGCCGGTGACGCCATCCAGCAGGAACGGCTGGAAGCGGTCAAGCGAGGCCCCGATGGTGTCCACCGCCTCGCGCTGTTCGGGGGTGAGGTCGGGGGGCGAGGACACCGGGGCGGGCGCGGCACCGGCGACCTCGGTCCGTTCGATCAGGCCGGCGTCGCCCAGTCGCCTGGCCGCATCGCGCCAGCCGGGCAACACCTCGTGGAGCAGCCCCGCGGTGAGCGGACCGCGCGCCAGGGCGTCGAGCAGGGCACGGCTGCCGCCCCGTCGGCTGCCCGCGTCCAGTGCGCTGCGCCCGGCGGCGGTCAGCGCCCAGGCCTCCTCGCGCAGGTCGGGCAGCGGACGGTCTTCGCGCAGGGCCAGTGGCAGTGCGTTCGCGTAAGCCTCGCCGGGCGCACCCAGCCAGTAGTCGGCGGCCCAGGCCAGCGTGGCCATCAGCTCGGCATCGAGCAGGGGGGCGTCGTCCAGCACCTTGAGCACACGCTTGAGCCGCGCGTTCCCGACGGCCGACTCCACCTCCGCCTCCACCACCACGCCGACGGCCTTGCCCTTGCCGAACGGCACCAGTACCCGGCTGCCCACGTCCGCCCGGCCCGCGGTGGCGGGCAGGTAGTCGAACAGGGTCGGCAAGGGAACCGGGAGGGCGACGCGGAGGACTGCGGGCATGTACACCTCGTGACGGCGCAGTGTAACCGGCCGCCAGGGACCGGACGAGACGGGCATGCGCGGGCGAATGGTCTTCCGGCGCCGGTTTGCGGGGGCTTGCTGCCCCGTCATCTAGGAATGGGGTCTAAGTGACTATTGGCACGGGGCTTTTATGGTTATCCACAGCATCTGTGGATAAGTCTGTGGATCGTGCGTTGAAGGAGGCCTGCCAGGCGCATGAAAACGCCCTTGTGCACGTGCTGTTCAAGTTTTAACCAGGCTGAAATGTACTTATAAATCAGCCAGTTAAAATTTATGGAAAGCTGGTGTTCATACAATTGCCATAGGCACAGGACTTGCCTTGACAGGCCTGTGACGCTGTGCAAAACCCCCGCCGGGATCTCGGGGGCGTCACCAGAAACCAGCGCGGCTGCGCGGTTTGTGTGTGATGGACATCACAAAAAATTCGCTTAGCGGCGATCAGTGCGCAAGCCCCAGCAAAGCGGCAAAAAGCAGGGCAAAACCGATCAGCCACGAGTAGCACCAGCCGATGAACAGGTACTTCACCGTGGTCAGGAACCAGCCCTGGCGATAGACCCGCTTCTGCATGATCAGCAGGTAGATCGGCACCCAGGCCCCCAGCGCCCAGATCACCAGCAGCAGCGGCGTGCTCGTCCATGCCGCATGGGGCGCCAGCCAGGCGCGCAGGCCGCCGACCAGCACCCCGAGCAGCAGGGCCAGGAACATGAAGGCGTGGCTGTGCAGCGCCACGATCAGGTGCTCCATGTAAAGGCGGCGCTTGAACAGGTACATCAGCTTCAGCAGCAGGGCGAACAACGGCATCACCACGAACATGGTCTGCGGCAGCACGCCAAAGACGCCCGCCAGGATCCGTTCCTGGGCCGCGGCGCCTTCCTCGCCGCCGACCATGGCGCCCCTCAGGTTGGTGCCCATGTGCTCGATGGAACGGTTGATGCTCCGGACCATGCTGCCGGGTAGCCAGCTCGCTTCGACCTTGTTCTGGTGGAAATCCCAGTTGTCCTCGGTCTGTACCGGCAGGGGCGCGGCGCCCAGCTGTTCGAGGCGATGGTTGGCGTGGTCGCGTTCCACGCTGACCAGCTTGCGGATGGCCTTCTTGCCGTGCTCGGCCTTGTCGGCCGCCTTGTCGATGTCCTTGCGCATCGTCTCGAAGCGGGCGCGCACCGCGTCGGGGGTGGTGTCCTTGGCAAAGTCACCGGTGCCGGCGCTGGCTTCGAGGTTGGTGTCGGCGAAGCCGACGCTGTCGACGGCGATGCGGGTGACGAAGAACGCCAGCAGGCACAGCACGAACATCAGGCGGAACGGCGCCACGTAGCGCTGGCGACGGCCGGAGAAATACTCCATGGTGAGGAAGCCGGGGCGGTAGAACAGCGGCGGCACCGTGTGTACCACGCGGCCGTCGATGTGCAGCACCATGTCGAGCGTGTCCTCGACCATGTGGTGCATCGGCCGCAGCACCGAATGGATCGACTGACCACATTCGTGGCAGAACTCGCCCTGCATGGGCGCACCGCAGTTGGCGCAGTGCAGCCCTTCGAACGACACCAGTTCCTTCTTCATGTGTCTCCCCCGAGTGAGCTCGCGATCTTGGCACAAGAGGGCGACATCGGCATGGCCCGCCGGCGTGCGTCGATCCACGCTGTCGGGAGGCTGGCGGCGCCGGTGCGCTAGAATGCGCGGCCCAGGAGTCTTCCCATGTTTTCTTTCCGCCCCGATCGCGCCAGGGTGGCGCACGAGGTCGGCGCCACGGTGCGCCTTGCCCTTCCCCTGATCGCCGCCCAGTTGGCCGCGGTGGGCCCGAACTTCGTCGACGCCGTGCTCGCCGGCCATCTCAGTGCGCACGTGCAGGCGGCCGTCACCACGGCGGTCAGCATCTGGGCGCTGGCCCTGGTCAGCGGCCTGGGCATGATGATGGCGGTGCCGCCCTCGGTGGCGCAGCTCGATGGCGCCGGGCGCCGCCACGAAGTGGGTGCGGTTTTCGTGCAGGCGCTGTGGCTGGCCTGGGCCATGGGCATCGTGATGTGGTTCCTGGTGCGCAACGCCACCCCGATGCTGGACTGGATCGGCGTGGTGCCCACGCTGCGCGCCGACGTCATGCACTTCCTGCATGCGATCAGCTGGGCCGGGCCGGCCCTGACCAGCTATTTCGCGTTGCGCGGCCTCTCCGAGGGCCTGTCGATGACGCGCCCCTCGATGTACTTCTCCTTCGGCGGCCTGCTGGTGCTGGCGCCGCTGGGTTACGTGCTGATGTACGGCAAGTTCGGCCTGCCGGCGCTGGGGTCGCTGGGCAGCGGCATCGCCACGGCGACCGTGCTGTGGCTGGAGATGGCGGGCTTTGCGCTCTACGTCGCCAGGCATCCTGCCTATCGCGACCTGGGCCTGCGCGAGGGCCTCGCCTGGCCGCGGCCGAAGATGCTGCTGGAGTTGCTGAAGATCGGCGGCCCGATGGCGGTGACCCTGCTGGCCGAAGGCGGCCTGTTCGTCGCGGTCGCGCTGGTCATCGCGACACTGGGCGAGACGGTAGTGGCGAGCCACCAGGTGGCGCTGAGCGTCGCCACGGTCGCCTTCATGGTCCCGCTGGGCCTGTCGATGGCGATCACCGTGCGCGTGGGCAACGCGGTGGGCCGTGGCGATGCGCGCGGCGTGCGCTATGCGGGCCTGTGCGGCATCGGGCTGGCGCTGTGCGTGCAGACCGTGTCGTCCTCGCTGATGCTGGGCATCCCGCACCTGCTGGCGCGCATGTACACGCATGATGCCGCGGTGATCGCGCTGGCGGCCCAGCTGATGTTGCTGGCGGGCTTCTTCCAGTTCTCCGACGGCATCCAGGTCACCTCCAACGGTGCCCTGCGCGGCCTCAAGGACACCCGCGTGCCGATGGTGATCACCCTGTTCGCGTACTGGGGCGTGGGCATGCCGGTGGGCTGGTGGCTGGCCTTCCGCCACGGCCTGGGGGCACGCGGCATGTGGATGGGCCTGATCGCCGGCCTGACCATGGCGGCGGTGCTGCTGTTCACCCGCTTCTGTCGCAGTGCCTTCCGCGAGCGCTGGCAGCGGCCCGCCTGAGAACGCCTGCGGGCGTCCCGCGTGGGCGCTGGCCGTCAGCCGCATGTGTCTTCAGCACCACATGACCTTCGCCGTACGAACGGCTACGCTGTCACCGACCTTCTGAGGAACTTCGCATGACGGAGCGCCGTCCCAACGGTTTCTGGGCTTTTCTCTGCGTCCTCGGGCGCGGCATCAACGCGGTCAGGCTGGTGATCCTCAACCTGGTCTTCTTTTTCTTCTTCTTCATCGTGCTGCTGGTGCTGCTGGGTGGTTATCTCGGCGGCCGCAGCGAGCGTGCGATCCAGAACGACAGCGTCCTGGTCATCAAGCCCAAGGGCGAACTGGTCGAGCAGTACAGCATCGAGCCGATGGAGCGGCTGCTGGCCCAGCTTTCGGGCAATCCGCCCAAGCAGATCCAGTTGCGCGACCTGGTGGGCGCGATCGACGCCGCCGCGAAGGACACGCGCATCACCCGCATCCTGCTCGAGCCGGGTGAACTGCAGGGTGGCGGTTTCGCCGCACTGCGCGAGGTGGGTGCCGCGCTGGACCGTTTCCGCGCCGCCGGCAAGCCGGTGATCGTGTGGGCGCCCAGTTACGACCAGGGCCAGTACTACCTGGCCGCGCACGCCGACCGCGTGCTGGTCGATCCCCAGGGCGGCGTGCTGATCACCGGACTGGCCAACTACCGCCTGTTCTACAAGGACCTGCTCGACAAGCTCGGCGTGGACGTGCACCTGTTCCGCGTGGGCCAGTTCAAGAGCGCCGCCGAGCCCTACATCCTCGACCATGCCTCGTCCGAGGCGAAGGAAGCGGACAGCTTCTGGATGGGCGGCCTGTGGGACAGCTACATCAACGACGTGGCGAAGCTGCGCAAGGTCGAGCCCGCGGCGCTGCGTGCCGACATCGATGGCCTGCCGGACAAGATTGGCGCCGCGCGCGGCGACCTGGGCCGCCTGTCGCTCGACCAGCACCTGGTCGACGGCGTGGCCACGCCGGCCGAACTCGAGGCGATGATGCGCAAGGAAGGCGTGCCCGCCGGCAAGAAGGGCGAGGGCTTCCGCCAGATCTCGCTGCAGCGCTATGGCGCCAACCTGCCTGACACCGACGGCGGCCTGGACCCGGGCGTCTCGGTGGTGGTGGCCGAGGGCGAGATTTCCGGTGGCAAGCAGCCGCAGGGCACGGTCGGCGGCGATTCCACCGCCGCGCTGGTCCGCGCCGCGCGCCTGGACAAGCGCACCAAGGCGCTGGTGTTGCGCGTGAACTCGCCGGGCGGTGAGGTGTATGCGGCCGAGCAGATCCGTCGCGAGGTGGCGCTGACGCGTGAAGCGGGCATCCCCGTGATCGTGTCGATGGGCAACGTGGCCGCCAGCGGCGGCTACTGGATCTCGATGAATGCCGATCGCATCTACGCCGAACCGAACACCATCACCGGCTCCATCGGCATCTTCGGCATGGTGCTCACCGTGCCGGGCACGCTGGACAAGCTGGGCGTGAAGAACGACGGCGTGGGCACCGGTCCGCTCGCCGGCGCCTTCGACATCACGCGTCCGCTCGATCCGAAGGTGGGCACGGTGATCCAGGCCACCATCGAGAAGGGTTATCGCGATTTCGTGGGCCAGGTGGCGAAGGCGCGCGGCAAGCCGTACGACGCCATCGACACCATTGCGCAGGGCCGCGTGTGGACCGGCCAGCAGGCGCTGGACCGCGGCCTGGTCGACCAGCTCGGTGGCCTGGGCGACGCGGTGGCCGATGCGGCATCGCGCGCCAAGCTGGGCAAGCAATACCCGGTACGTTACGTGGAGGAGTCGCTGGGCGGCTTCGAGCAGTTCCTGGTCAACCTCAACGAGAGCGCAATGGTGCGGGTGGCGCAGTCGTACGGCCTGCAGTTGCCTGCCTGGGTGGCGCACATCGACACGATGGCACCGGAGCTGAAGCTGCTGCGCAGTGCGCAGTCGGGCCGTCCGAACATCTACGCCTACTGCTTCTGCACGCCGCGCTGAGCAGGGCAGGCCCCGAAACGCAAAGGCCCCGGTGCGAACCGGGGCCTTTTTGCTTGCTTCGCCTGGCGAGTCACGCCACCGCGGCGCTGTAGTAGTCGCCCTGCCGTTGCACGCGCACCGGCATGCCGAAGGCTTCGCCCAGCGTGGCGTCGGTGAGTACCTGGCGCTTGTCGCCCTGGTGCAGTACGTGGCCGTCGCGCAGCAGCACCACCCGCTCGATCTCGGGCAGGATCTCCTCGATGTGATGCGTCACCAGCAGCAGGGTGGTGCCGCTGCGGGCGAGGCCGCGCAGGCTTTCCAGGAAGCGGCGACGGCTGGCCATGTCTAGGCCCGCGCAGGGTTCGTCCAGCAACAGCGCGCGCGGTCGATGCACCAGGGCGCGGGCAATCAGCACGCGCCTCGCCTCGCCGGTGGAGAGGCTGGCCATGCGTCGGCCCAGCAGATGCGTGGCGCCGGCGTGCGCCAGCGCTTCGTGGGCGCGTTCGCGCATCGCGGCGGTGACGTGATGGTCCAGCCCCAGCCGGCGTGCCGCGAAGAAGCTGGACAGCACCGCTTCGGAGACCTCCAGCGACGCGTCGCCGGTGCAGTCGTCCTGCAGCGAGGGCGACACGATGCCGAGCAGTCCGCGCAGTTCGGACACATGCCAGCGATCACGGCCGAACACGCGCATCGAGGCGCCGCCGTCACCGCGCGCCAGCGGGTACAGCTCGCGCGCGACGAGCCGAACCAGGGTCGACTTGCCGGCGCCATTGGCGCCGAGGATGGCGGTGTGCTCGCCGGCATCGATGCGCAGGCTGAAGCCGTCGAGGATCAGGCGGTCGCCGCGCATCACGCTGGCGCGGTCGATCTCCAGCAGGGGCGCGGAGGCCAGTTCGTCGGGGTGGGGAACGTTCATGCGTTCCACCATGCCTGCCCGGGGTCGCGTTGCCAACCCCTGGCAGTCTGGACGTCCAATTGAAAGCGCGGCAATCACCGAGCGGTGGTTACCGGCAGGAGCGCACCCTGCCCGCGACCGTGGCGCACCGGTAACACCGTTGTCGGTCTCCGCGGTCACGCACGGGGTGCGCTCCCACCGGGCCCGGCCAGGCTTACTGCTCGGCTGCCTCGGCCTGCTGGCGCTGCTTCTCGGCCTGCTGGTCCACGGTCTTCTGCACGTCGCGGGCCCGCTGCTCGTCCTTCTTCAGGTCGTCCCAGGGCGTGGCGACCCGCGCCGTGCTCGCGGCGGCCGGTTGCGACACGGGGGCGGGCGGCTTGCCCGAGCAGGCCGCAAGCGTGCAGACGCAGATCAGCAGGGCAAGGCGTGTCATGGAGGATCCTCGTGGCGCGTGGGCACCAGTGTCCGACGCGCGGGCGGCGCGGGCAAGCTTGGCGCGGCGAGGACGCAGGCTCTAAGCTCGGCCCATGAACGCTCGCATCGACGCCTGGCAACTGCAGGGACACACCGCGCTGGTCACCGGCGCCAGCAAGGGTATCGGTTACGCGGCCGCGCGCGAGCTGGCGGGCCTGGGCGCCAACCTGCTGCTGGTGGCTCGGGATGCCGACTACCTCGAACAGGTGCGCGTGGAACTGCTGGACGACTTCCCGGGCATCGAGGTGCTGGCCTTCGATGCCGACCTCAGCGAGCAGGAGGACCGCCTGGCGGTGTTCGACTGGATCGCCGACCTCGGCGCGCCATTGTCCCTGCTGGTCAACAATGCGGGAGGCAACCAGCCCGCGCCCACGCTGGCGTATCGCGAGGACGAGTACCGCGCGATCTTCGAGCAGAACCTGTTCTCCGCATTCGAGATGTGTCGCCTCGCGCATCCGCAGCTGGTGCAGCATGCGAACGCGGCAATCGTCAACGTCGGCTCGGTCTCGGGCATCACCCACGTGCGCACCGGGTCGCCTTACGGCATGAGCAAGGCGGCCCTGCACCAGCTCACCCGCAACCTCGCCGTCGAGTGGGCCACCGACGGCATCCGCGTCAACGCGGTGGCGCCGTGGTACATCCGCACGCAGCGCTCGGAGCCGGCGCTGGCCAACGACGAGTACCTGGACGAAGTGCTGGACCGCACGCCGCTGCGCCGCATCGGCGAGCCGGAGGAAGTGGCCGCCGCCATCGCCTTCCTGTGCCTGCCGGCGGCGAGCTTCGTCACCGGCCAGGTGCTGGGCGTGGACGGCGGTTTCCTCAACTACGGATTCTAGGCAGCGCGCCCCGCCTGGTTTTCCACAGACGGTGTGGACGAGCCCTGGGCAAGCCTGTGGATAGGTGATGCAAGTGCGCGCCGGTACGGCGTTTTCATCATCGTGCTCAGTTTTGCATCACGCCGTCGGCGGGTTTTCCACAGCGATTGGGGAAAGCCTGGTGGCAAGCCTGTGGACAACCCGGCGGCGGGCTTGCGCGGCAGACACTTGCATGGTTTTGCGCAAACATTGCGCAGCGCCGCTCAGCAGTGGCGCAGCTGGGCGAGCAGGGTGGCTTCGCGCTGTTCCAGTGGCGGGCGGTCGCTCTTGAAGGCGCGCCGCAGCTTGGTTTCGTTCTCGTCGTATTGGTTACGCAGGGCATGGCAGGTTTCGCCATGGCTGAGCTCCTGGCACCGGTCCTGCACCCAGACGAAGTTGCGCGCGATCAGCCCCGGAGTGATGCGGCCGCGATTGAGCTCGGGCGCCGACACGCCGGCGCCACCGGGTGGACCATACGCCTGGGACAGCGACATCCCTCCGCCGCCGACGATGCCGTAAGGCACCTGGTACGGCTCCGGATAGCCGTTCTCACTGAGGTAGGTCGTGCGGTCGGTGGCGCGGATGCAGGCGTACAGCACCGGCAACGGCTCGTCCGGCGCGGTCGGCGGTGGTGGGGGCGGGGCCGGGGCCGGGGCGGCGGCAGCGGTGTCCGGCTGGGGTGGAGGCGGTGGTGGCGAGACCAGGGGTTGGGAGTCGTCGAGCTGCAGCGTCTGCTGGCGCTGGCCGGCGGCGCAGGGCTTGTCCTGGTAGGTGACCTTGCCGTTGGCGGTGCTGCATTGATAGGCGGTACCCGCGTAGGCGGGCACGCCGAGCGAAAGCAGCAGGAACAGGATGCACAGGCGGATCATGCAGGGCCTCCCGTGGGCAGGCGTCCACTCAGAATTCGGCGACGTGCTCCTCGGCGGCGAAGCCCAGCGTGACCGCGCCCTCGCCGACGTTGACCATGCCGGTGATGCTCATGGGGGCTTCCATCAGCTCCACCCCGCATTCCTCGCAGGCCGCGCGCAGGCTTTCGTAGCCCGGCAGCTTGGACAGCTCGGCGAGGTCGCCGCCATAGCTCACGCATACCGCAGGCACCAGCAAGCCGGCGTGTACGCGCTTGGCCACGTAGTTGAACAGGGTCTCGGCGCCGTGCTCGAAGCCGCGCACCTTGCCGACCGGACCGGTCTCGCCGCGATAGCCGCGCAGCAGCGGCTTGATGTCCAGTGCCGAGCCGAGCATCGCGCTGACCAGGCCGACGCTGCGGTCGCCCTTCTTCTTGGCGCGGGCGCGCAGGTAGTAGAGGTCGCGCGGCAGCATGTAGCCGTACGAATTGTTGGCGATGTAGGTGAGGCGTTCGCGGATGGCCGCGGGCGCCTCGCCGGCCTCGATCAGGCGGGCGGCTTCCACGATGGCCGGACCCGAGCCGGCGAACAGGCTGCGCGTGTCGATCACGCGCATCAGGAACGGACCGGTGATGCCGTTGCGCTCGCGCACGTCGCGGTAGTTCTTCAGCACCGCGAAGCTGGCCTTGATCACGTGGTCGTTGATGGCGCTGCGGGTGGCGGTGATGGTCAGGCAGAACACGCAGTCCTGCTCCAGCACCAGCTTGTCGAGGAACAGCCGCTGCACTTCCTCGATCGAGCAGGGCTCGGTTTCCGCCGAGTGGCTGCGGTTGCCCAGGTTGCGGTCGAGGAAGCGATGCAGTTCGACCTGGTTGCGGTTGTCCAGGAAGACTTCGTCGTCGATGTTGATGGTGATTGGCATCACCGCGATGTTGTACTTCTGCAGGAACGCCTGCGGTAAATCGCAGGACGCATCGATGGCCAGCCCCATCCGCATCGTGTCACCCCCCCAGCTCATTGGCGCGGTCAACATAGCACGCGCCCCAGCCACTGCCGACCCTGTCGCTTGGCTCATGCCCTAGGACTTTTTCACCGCTCCACCGGCGAGGCGCGCGAGCGGTCGTGGCGACCTGCGCCACTGCAGCGCACCCCTCGCCGGGGCCGGAGGGTGGCCATCACCGCCGCCGCGAATAGCAGTCCATATAAGAAGGAGTGACGCGGCGATCCCGTGGGCGCAACGGCTCGCGAACCAGGCCGCGGCCACCATCCGGAACGACCGGGCGCAACCGACGGCGGCGAGCCCCGCCCGGAGCGCCCGAACGACCAGCCGTCCGTCCGGCGCAAGCCTCGTTCGCGGGCAGGCGTGTCCCGGTCGCTGCCATTGCGAACGTCGAGCACGTGTTCGGGCCTTGCAACAGGTAAGATGCGCGCACTGATCTGGCATCTTGCCGGCGTGGCGTCGCCGGTAACGCGCAGCGGGACAACAAACGCTGTGCCGACCCAAGGGGTCTTATGAAGGACAAACAGGAGATCGTCTCCAACTGGCTGCCGCGCTATACCGGTACGCCGCTGGAGCAGTTCGGCCAGCACATCCTGCTGACCAATTTCGGCCATTACGTCGATCTGTTCGCGCAATGGCACGGCGTGGAGGTGCAGGGGCGCGACAAGCCCATGCCCAACGCCACCGCCGACGGCATTACCCTCATCAACTTCGGCATGGGCAGTCCCAATGCCGCCACGGTGATGGACCTGCTCAGCGCCATCGAACCCAAGGCGGCGCTGTTCCTCGGCAAATGCGGCGGCCTCAAGAAGAAGAACGCGATCGGCGACCTGGTGCTGCCGATCGCCGCCATTCGCGGCGAAGGCACGTCCAACGATTACCTGCTGCCGGAAGTGCCGGCGCTGCCGGCGTTCCAGATGCAGCGCGGCGTGTCGACGATGATCCGCGACCTCGGCTACGACTACTGGACGGGCACGGTGTACACCACCAACCGCCGCGTCTGGGAGCATGACGATGCATTCAAGGACTACCTGCGCCGTACCCGCTGCATGGCCGTGGACATGGAGACGGCCACCATCTTCGCGGCCGGTTTCGCCAACGAGATTCCCTGTGGCGCCTTGCTGCTGGTTTCGGACCAGCCGATGATTCCCGAAGGCGTTAAGACTGAGTTAAGTGATCGCAATGTCACGGCGCAATTCGTCGAGCGGCACATACGCATCGGTATTGAAGCCCTGAAGTTGGTCAGGCGCCGTGGGCGCAGCGTCAAGCACTTGCGGTTCGAGGATGATGGCGGGCTGGATTAACCATTAAAATCAATGGCATGGCCGTTCATGAAAGATGGGCCACGCAAACTTCACTGCGTATTCACGATCTTCACACGATGGTCCCTGAGCCGAGCCACGAGCGTCGGCTCATGGGACATATCTGAACGCGGGAAACGAATCGAAATTAATTGCGCCACCTTGTGGGCAATGGCAATTTCTTGCTGTATCGAATTTATTGACTATCTGTAAGTAAAGCGTGATAAATGTGTAGCGCTGTAGACCAAGGTCTACCCTAAATGCTTTGGGTGACTCGGGCGCGGGTTTGAGGCGGGGATCTCTTTCAAACCCAGTCATAAATAAATAACGGGAGGGTGTTCTCATGAAGTTCGGGGAAAATAAACTGTGTACGTCGGTCCGCCTGGCACTTTCGCTGGGCATGCTCGCAGCGAGCGCCTACGGCACTGCAGCTTTCGCGCAGGACGCGCAGTCCACTACCACCGCACCGGATCAGACCAAGAGCAAGACGCTCGAAACGGTCACCGTGACCGGTTCGCTGATTCGCCGCGTTGACGTCGAGACGGCCAGCCCGGTCGTGACGATCGACCGTGCGGCCATCCAGGCCACGGGTAAGCAGACCCTGGGTGACCTGGTGCAGCAGCTGCCGGCGATGACCGGCGGCAACGTCAACCCGCAGGTCAACAACGGCGGCGGCACCGGTGGTTCGTCCATCAACCTGCGCGGCCTCGGCTCCAAGCGCACGCTGATCCTGATCGACGGCCAGCGCCTGCTGAGCAAGGACCCGAACGCCATTCCGGCCGATGCCATCGAGCGCATCGAAGTGCTGCCGACCGGTGCTTCGGCGACCTACGGTTCGGACGCCATCGGCGGCGTCGTGAACTTCATCCTGCGCAAGAGCTACCAGGGTGCGACCTTCACCGCCAACGTCGGCCAGTCCGACCATGCGGACGGTGAGCAGAGCGGCTATACGTTCACGTTCGGCCAGACGTCCGACAAGGGCAGCATCATGGCTGGCCTGAACTACAACAAGCAGGACGGCGTCCTGTCGGCCAACCGCGACTTCTCGAAGAACGCGCTCAGCCTGTCGGGCACGAAGGTCAGCGTCGGTGGTTCGTCGTCCACTCCGGTGGGCCGCATCCAGATCCCGGGTAGCCTGGCCACGTCGTCCGGCCTCGGCTGCACGCGCATCTCGCTGAGCCCGGGTGGCAACAGCCAGGTGGTCAGCCCGGCGAACTATCACTGCTACACCAACGCCGACAAGTACAACTACGCTGCGGTCAACCTGATCATGACCCCGCAGGAGCGTACCGGCGGCTTCATCAACGGTGAGTACCACCTCACCGATCACGTGACGGCCTACGTTGACGCGGTCTACCAGAAGACCTCGGCCAACTTCCAGCTGGCCCCGGCCGTGTACGGCACGACCTCCACGGGTGCGTTCATTGCCAAGGGCAATGCCTTCAACCCGTTCGGCGTGGACTTCGGCACCAGCGGCTCCACCCACGGCAACGCGTTCACCTCGCGTCTGACCTCGAACGGCGTTCGCATGGCCAGCACGGGCAGGGACGACGCCCAGATCAACACCGGTTTCAAGGGCGACTTCACCGTCTTTGACAAGAACTGGAACTGGGACGCCGGCTTCAACTATGGCCACGAGAGCATCGTGACCACGACCGCCGGCCTGGTCGACCAGACCAAGCTGTACACCGGTGCTTCGACCCGTAACCCGGACGGCAGCGTTACGTGCCCGGCCGGCGTCTCCGACGTCGCCTGCGGGTTCAACCCGTTCGACATCAACACCCCGGGCAGCGTGGCAGCCATCAAGGCCGCCAGCGTGACCGCTCCGTCGAACACCTACATCATCGAAAGGACCTGGCACGCCGGTCTGAGCGGTGAGCTGTTCAGCCTGCCGGCCGGTGCCGTGCAGCTGGCGGCCGGTTTCGAAGACCGCAAGGACTACCAGCACACCGTGCCGGCCCCGCAGCTGCAGATCGACCCGACCACGGGTAGCTGCGTGCTGGGCAGCCAGTGCTTGAGCGCCGTGCAGGGTGGTTACACCACCAAGGATCTGTACGCCGAAGCCTTCATCCCGATCCTCTCGGGCGTGACGGGTGCCCAGGCCCTGAACCTGACGATCGGTGACCGTTACTCGCGCATCGAAACCTTCGGCAGCACGAACAACTTCAAGTTCGCGCTCGAGTGGCGTCCGATCGAAGACCTGCTGCTGCGCGGCACCATGGAAGACGTCTTCCGTGCGCCGTCGCTCAGCGAGCTGTACAGCTCGGGTTCGGATGCTCCGCTGATCCACACCGATCCGTGTACCGGTTACACCGGTGCTCCGGCCGGTTCGCCGCTGGCGCAGGCTTGTAAGTACGTGCCGACCGACGGTTCCTTCGTGAACAACTACGTCGAGTCCCAGACCCAGGCCGGTGCCGTCGTGCAGGGTTCGCGCGTCGCGAACTTCCCGGTCAAGCCGGAGCACGGCAAGTCGTACGACTTCGGCCTGGTGTACAGCCCGGCCTACCTGCCTGGCTTCTCCACCACGGTCGACCTGTGGCGCGTGAACCTGCGTGACACCATCACCACGGTGGGTCTGCAGAGCCTGCTGAACCTGTGCGCCGCCGGTTCGACGGTGTACTGCCAGTACATCCAGCGCGTTCCCAGCGGTGCCAATGCTGGTCAGCTGATGCAGTCGACGGTTGAGCCGGTCGGCAACCTGGGTGCCATCAACACCAGCGGCATCGACTGGTCGGCCAACTACAAGCTGCCGCAGTTCTCCATCGGTCAGTTCAACGTGGGCGTCAACGCGACCTACCTGAAGTACTACGACATGGAGACCGCGCCGGGCGTGGAAGGCAACGTGACCTACAAGAACGCGGGTCACCTGCTGCCGTACGGCTCTGCGCCGTCGGCCGCCTGTCCGGATAACGCGGGCGTCTGCTTGTTCCCGCGCTGGCGTGCACAGGGCTTCGTCAACTGGCAGCTGGAAGGCTGGTCCGCCGAGTGGCGCATGCGCTACATCGGTCGCTTCCAGAACGGTGCCGCCACGGGTTCGCCGCAGGACAGCTTCCCGAACGGCGAGTCCGGCACGATCCTGAAGTACGGCGCCACCGTCTACAACGACGTGTCGCTGGGCTACAACATCGCGCCGATCAACACCCGCGTGGACTTCGGTATCAACAACCTGTTCGACAAGCAGCCGCCCATGCTGTACGCGAACAACACGCTCAATGCCAACACCGATCCGAGCGACTTCGACCTGATGGGCCGCTACTTCTGGGCTCGCGTGACGGTCAAGTTCTAACTCGCAGAGTTAGGCGTTAACCTTGAGGGCCGCGTGAATCATCACGCGGCCCTTTTTTTTCAGAAGCCATGAATTCCAACGTGATTACCCAGATCGGCGCGGCCATCAACGCCGGGCAGCTCCAGCATGCCGAACAGCTCTGCAGGCAGGCGTTGCTCGAGTCGCCCCGCAACGAAGATCTCCTCCTGATGCTGGCCATCAGCCTGCAGCTGCAGCAGCGCCCGCAGGAGGCCCTGCCGCTCTACCAGGAGCTGACGCAGCTGCAGCCCGGCAGCAGCATCCACTGGAACAACTACGCCACGGTGCTGGTGGATGTCGGCGCCCTGAGGGAAGGTGCCGCGGCCTACGCGAAGGCCGTCGAGCTGGATCCGGGCAATGCGTTGCCCAAGAGCCAGCTGGGCCTGCTGCTGATCCAGCTGCGCGAGTACCTGGCGGCGCGCGACGTGTTGCTCGATGCCGTCCAGTTGGAACCCGATTCCCCGCAGGCGCGCGTCGACGCTGCCCGCGCCTGCTGCCATTGCCAGGATGTCGAGGGCGCCTCGGACCTGCTGCGGCATTGGCGTAGCTGGGTGCCGTTCAATGACGACCAGCTCCAGCTGGAACTCGCCCAGGTGATGACGCTGAAGAACGACGTCCCCGAGGCCGTCGAGCTGCTCGAAGACCTGCTGGCCCGCTGGCCGGAGCACCACGACGTCAGGCTGCTGCTGGCAAGCCACTACGAGCGCCTCAACCGGCTCGCCGATGCCGAGGCGCTGCTGGCGCCGATCACCCGCGCCGGTGCAAACGTGCTGGAGGCGCAGCGCAAGGAGGCCGCCCATATCCTGGCCACCCTGGCGATGCGCCGGAAGGACCTGGTGAAGGCGAAGGACCTGCTGGAGCAGACGGGTCCGGAGGCCGACAACAGCTATAGCCACTATTTCCAGCTGGCTTCGGTCTACGACAAGCTGGGCGACCACGAGGCGGCGATGACGACGCTGCGCGTGGCCCACCAGATCGAGTCCGCCGAGCGCCGCTTCGATTCACCGGAGTTCTTCACGCCCGACGCACCGGCGATGCCGGTCGACGCGCCCCGGGTTTCCGCCGAGCAGTTCGCGCGCTGGCCGGAGCTGATCGCCCCCGAGACGGGCGATTCGCCCATCTTCGTGGTGGGCTTTCCGCGCTCCGGCACGACCTTGCTCGAGCAGATGCTGGATGCGCATCCGGGGCTGCAGTCGATGGACGAGAACCCCTTCTTCAACCGGCTGCTCGGCCTGCTGGCGAACCACGATCGCCGCATCCTCGACGACCTGAGCGTGCTGCAGCAATACGACTGCGATGAGCTGCGCAAGCGTTACCACCAGATGGTGGGCGAACGCATCAAGCGCAACTGGGACGCCAGGCTGGTCGACAAGAATCCCTTGAACATGCACTGGATGCCGATCATGTACCGGCTGTTTCCCAAGGCAAAGTTCATCCTGGCCGTGCGCCATCCCTGCGACGTGATCCTGAGCTGCTACATGCAGAGCTTCCGCTCGAGCGGCCTGGCCGCCGCGTGCAGTACGCTCGAGCGCCTCGCGCACGCCTATGTGGAGACCATGGGCCGCTGGCTGGAGGACGTGAGCGTGTTCCGGCCTTCCGTGCAGGTATCCCGCTACGAAGACCTGGTCGCCGACTTCCCGCGGCAGGTGGCGGACATCGCGGGGTTCCTCGAGCTCGACGATGCCTCGCCCATGCTCCAGTTCGACCAGCATGCCCGCAACAAGCATTACATCGGCACGCCCAGCTACTCGCAGGTGATCGAGCCGATCAACCGCAAGGGACTGGATCGCTGGCACAACTACCGCAGCGAGTTCGAGCCGCTGCTGCCGATCCTCAAGCCCATGCTCGAGCACTGGGGTTACGACGCCTGACCGGCCCGGCGGCCGCAGCCGCCGACCGGGTCAGGGATGGTGCTGCGGGATGGCCAGCAGCTCGGGCAGGTAGGGGGCGTAGTGATGCCAGCGTCCCGCCGAACGCGTGTACACGGGTTGGCGGGCCTGCCATGCGCTGGCGGTGCTGATGCGCGTGGCGGCGGCGGTTGCCGCGGCCGGACGCGTGTCGCCCAGGCCAAGCCATTGCGCCAGTGCCTGCACGGTGGCCTCGGGAGCGTTGACGAGGGCTTCGTAGCCCACGCTGCGAAACGCATCCGGGTAACGCTTGCGCCAGTGCGCCGCCATGCGGCCGCAGCCCTGGCTCACCACGGCGATGTCGCCCAGGTCGTAGGCATAATCATGGGCGGCATCGTGGAACGACTGCGACCACAACGACAGCGCCGTGTCGCGCGCATCCCGCTCGCAGTGGATGACGCGGGCGTTCGGCCATAGCGTCATGATCAGGTCAACCCGCAACAGGTTCAAAGGCTGCTTGTCGATGAACCAGCGCGATCGGGTATCGCCCTGTCGCAGTTGCCTTTCGTACTGCGTGGCCGCCTCCTGCAGCGATGCGCGATCAAGCGTCGACGACGCCATGACGCGTTGCTCCACCACCTCCATCCAACCCAGCTCGCCCCGGTTGCATACCCCGGCATGGCGGGCCAGCAACTCGGCCAGCAAGGTGGTGCCGGAGCGTGGCATGCCGACCACGAACACCGGTGTCCAGTCGCCGGGAGGCGCCAGGGCGAGGGAGGGCAGCGGGGCGGCCAGGCGGGCCTCGATGCTTCGCTTCCAGCCTTTTCGCGACCAGCGGCTCGCTGCATGGGCCAGGGCATTGGCCTGGCGCAACGCCTTCACGGCGTTGCCGTAATCGCCAAGGTCGTCGTAGGCCTTGCCCAGCGCGAACAGGACGGAGCGCCGGGTGTGTTCGCCCAGCGTGGGTCGCGCCAGCAGTTCCCGGAAAAACGCCAGGTCGGGATGCTCGGGGTCGGTGTAGCGCTGCAGGCCCGCCAGTCCCAGCGGTATGTTCCAGTCCACCGCTTCCGGCGCGTGCTGCAAGGCGTAGCCGTAGCGTTCGCGCACGCGGTCGAACTGGCCCAGCTGGATGGCGAGCATGCCCGCGTAGGCATGCAGGCGCGGGTCGCTCGAGCCTGCGGCAATGGCCGCTTCGCAGATGTCGGCGGCGTCCTGCGCGAGACCGTAATCGTCCAGCATCTCGACGGCCCGGATCACCGTGTCCGCGTCGTGGGCTGCCTGTTCGAACAGGCGCCGCATCGCACGGCCGGCAGCCTGCAGGTGGCCCTGTTCGCGATGCATCTGCACGCGCAGGAAGGTGGCTCCGACATCGCCCGGATGGGTGGCCAGCCACGCGTCCAGCAGCGCTTCGGCCTCCGGGCCACGGCCCGTCTGCCAGTACAGGCCGGCCAGGCCGAGCTGCAGTTCCGCCGAGCGCGGAAAGCGCGCCGCGCCCCGCAGGAACACCTCGAGCGCGCGGGCCATGTCGCCGCGCAGGGCGAGGGCACGGCCCTGGGCCAGCCAGCCATCCTCCGGTTCGTTCGCCAATGGCTCCAGCCAGGCCGGCAGGGCGCTGTTGGCGGATGCCTGGGTCACGGCGCGAACGACGGCAGCTGCAAGGCGTGGCGTAAGGGATCCAGCAGGGCGCCGTAGCGCTGCGAGCGCGCCGTATCCCTGCGCATGGGCTGCCTCACCTGGGTGGCGCTGGGCGAGCGCACCTCGCGCTGGTTTTCATGGAAATGCAGGCAGGCTTCCTCGAACGGCAGCTGGCAGAAGGCCAGCAGCTCGCGGATCTGCGTATCCGGATCGGCGACCAGGGCCTCGTAACTGTTTTCCCTCACGAAGCCCGGGTGCGCGACGGCACTGCGCGAAACGCTGCGGTCGAAGTCGCGCCAGAAGCTGGCGAGGTCGTCGAAGCTGCGGCTGTAGCCATTGTTGGCATCCAGCGGCTGCCGATAGCAGGAGAAGCACGTTTCCAGCGGATCACGGCGACACACCACGATACGCGCCGCGGGCAGCATCGCGCGGATGGCGCCGATGTAGATCCAGTTGTTCGGCAGCTTGTCGGTAAACATCGGCCGCTGCTGGCGCCAGCGCGCCGTGCGCTCCAGGTAGAGCCGACCCAGGCGGCGCCACTCCTCCGGCTTCAGTTCGCCGACCCACTGGGGGATCGGCTTGCCGCGTCGCCGCGTTTCCTCGGCCAGCACGTGCGGCAGGTCCGGCAGTTCGCCCGCGCCTTCCACCGACGAATGCGAGGCGAGGATCTGCTCCACCAGGGTGGAGCCCGAACGCGGCAGGCTCACGATGAAGATGACTTCGCTGCCGAGGGCTTCGTCGCTTCCGGCGGGCGCGGGTTCGAACGCGTCCGAGATCGAGGCGACACCCTTGGAGAACGCCTGGGCATTCCAGCCCTGGTGACGACGCGCCGTCGCGTTCGCGAAGCCCAGGGCGTCGATCGACTCGGCGTAGCGCCCCGCGTCGTCCAGCGCCTTGGCCAGCGCAAAGCCCATCGCGATGCGATCGTTCTCGCTCGCCTCCGGACGCTGCAGCCCGGCACGCATCGTCGCGATGTCCTGCTCGCTGAAACGTTGCGACCTGAGATCGGCCAGCCCCCACCAGGCAAGGCCGGCGGTGGGCTGCGTGGCGATCAGCCGACGGTATTCCGCAGCAGCCTCGTCGAGGTGTCCGCGTGTGCGCAGCAGGTCGGCAAGCAGGGCGCGCGCGCCGGCGTGGGTGGGCGCGAGCGCCACCGCGCGCTGCAAGGCCTGCGTGGCCTCTTCATTGCGCACGGACTTGGTGAGCATCACGCCCAGGTTGTACCAGGCGAGTGGCAGGTTGGGCTGGAGCTGGCAGGTATGGCGCAGCGCCTCGATGGCCGCTTCGTAATCGCCCGCCGCGCCCAGCAGCGAGCCGAGCGTATTGTGGTAGGCGGCGTCCTGCGGACGCTGCGCCAGCGCGCGTCGCATCGCGACGACGGCCTCGCCGTGCTGCCCGCGCAGGCTCAGGATGCCCGCCTTCATGCGCAGCACTTCCGGATGGTCCGGATAGGCGGCGATCACGCGGGCCAGTTGCCGGTCAGCCTCGTCGGCACGCCCGGCGTCGAGCGCCTGGCCCGCCATCATGACTTGCTGGACTGCGTTGGGTCCCAACCCCTGTAGACGCGGATTGATCAATGGCACGGCTCCGGATGTTCGCCGGCTTGCCCGATATGGTCCGGGGCGCGCGCGACTTGTGGAAACACGTCTATTATGCCCGGACACGCCGTGGCGATGACTGCGGCAATTCGGGGTAGCGGTTCGATGCCGGGGGCGGTAGGTCACGAATGAACAGTGGGATGCATGGGGGAGTCGCGGCCCTGCGCGAGATGGCTCTGGATGGATTGCGCCGGGGCGACGTGGCGTCGGCCGAGCAGCACTTCAGCCGCCTCCTGGAGCAGGACGCCGGCGATATCGAGGCGCTGCAGTTCCTCGCCAGCCGACACCTCGTGCGTGGTGACGCACTTCGCGCCGTGGCCATGCTGCTGACGGCCGTGCAGGCGCAGCCGGGCAATGCCGACCTGCTGCATCAGCTGGGCGCCGCGCAGATGGCGGCGGGCGACGTCCCGGGCGCCGCGGCCAGCCTGCGGCGTGGCCTGGACGTGGCGCCCCAGATGTTCGTGGCGCGACTGCGGCTGGCGATCGCGCTGGAACAACTCGGCGACACGCATGCCGCGCTGCTGGCCTACTTTGGCGCGGTGAACGCGGCCCAGGCACAAGGGCGCTGGATGAGCGACGCCACGACCGCGCCGGGACTGCGCGAAGCCGTGCAGCACGCCATGCGCTTCATCGATGCCGGCCGGCGCCGCACCTACGAGACGGTGCTCGAACCCCTGAAGCAGCGCTACGGTCGTGCCGAACTGGCCCGTGTCGAACAGTGCCTGGCGATCTACCTCGGCGAACAGCCGGCGAACCTGCCCGATGCCAGGCAGAAGCCGAAGTTCCTCTATTTCCCGGGCGTGCCCAGCCAGACCTATTACCCCAGCCATCGCTTTCCCTGGCAGGCCGACCTCGAGGCCGTCACCGAGACGGTCCGCGCCGAACTGCTGGCGGTGCTGGCGGAGAACCAGTCGCTGGAACCGTTCCTGGGCGACCAGTCGGCCGAGGAACTGAAGGGGCACCTGAGTTCCTCCAGCAGCGCCGGCCCGGCGGCATGGGACGCCTACTTCTTCTACCGGCACGGCGACCGCTTCGACGAGCATTGCGCCCGTTGCCCCCGTACCTCCGCGCTGCTCGACCAGCTGCCGCTGGTGCGCATCCGCGACCACGCGCCGGAAACCCTGTTCTCCGTGCTGCGCCCGGGTACCCATATCCTGCCGCACCGGGGCGTGACCAATACCCGCCTGGTCACGCACCTGCCGCTGATCGTGCCCACCGACTGCGCGATCAACGTCGGTGGCGATCTGCATGAATGGCAGGAAGGGCGCTGCGTCACGTTCGACGACACGTTCGAGCACGAGGCCTGGAACCGCAGCGATCGCACCCGCGTGGTGATGATCCTGGACAGCTGGAACCCCGACCTCACCGAGGTGGAGCGCCTGGCGGTGACCGACCTGGTCGAGGCCATCGGCGATTTCAACCGCGCCAGCGAGGTGCCCGTCCCCGGCGGCTGACCCTGCGCCGGCGCCGACTCAGCCGGCCCGGGCCCTGGGCGCCTCGTAGGCCACGTGGAGATGACCGGCCGCATGGCCGCGGCCGGCGACGCAGCGCGCGCGCAGGTCCTCGTACGAGGCCAGGTGGGCCTGCAGCCAGCGCTGCATCTTGGGGCCGAACAGGCCGTCCACCTTGGGATCGGCCTTGCGCAACTGGCCGTGGATCGCCGAGACCTTCCAGGGTTCGTCGTGAAGGTTGGCGATGGACTGCTGGCAGGCGCTGTCCAGCGGCGTGTCCGCCGCCAGGCCGAGGAAGTCGCACAGCCGCGCCCATTCCGCGTCGGGCTGCCTGACCAGGTCTTCCAGGAACACGAAGTAATGGTTGGCCCGGTCCACGTGCTGGTGGTGGATCTGCACCGCACGGTTCCAGCGCCGGGCCCAGTGCACGGTGCCGCCGCCGAACACCGCGTCGTTCTCGAAGCGCAGGTGCACGTCGGCCAGCGAAGCCAGCACGTCGACGCCACGGCGAACCACGTGGACGAAGCGGGCATCCGGCGCCAGCGCCTCGATCTCGGGGATGTAGAGCAGGTGGTTCGGCGTCTTCTCCAGCCACATGCTGCGCCCGGCCGCGGCGGCCGAGCGGTCCAGCAGGGCGAGGAAGCGCCGCGACAGCGCCTGGGTGCCCAGGGGCGTCCAGGGGAGCGGCGGGCCGCCGATCAACTGGCGATGCAGGATGGAGAAGGTTTCCCGGGTGCGCCGGCGCGCGAGGCCCAGGCGCTGGCGCCAGCGGGTCCGGTCCTTGGCGCGTGCGTCGCCCCAGCGCCACTCCAGCTTGCCGTGCAGCTGCTCGAAGAAGGCCGTCTCGGGGAAGGTGTGGATCGCCGGGTGGCGCGCCAGCAGGGCCTGCACGATGGTCGTGCCGGAACGTGGGCATCCCACGACAAAGGTTCGCCGCATGCGGTATCTCCAGGAACATGGGCCGCGGTCTTCACGGCCAATGGACGTGAACAACGCGTGATATTGCGCGGCGTTGACCCAAAAGTACAGTTTCGCGTAAGGAAATTTGCGGCGGGCCGCAGGAACCCGTGGGCGGCTGTCGTGGGGGCGGCCAAACCTGTCATGCTGGCCGCCTGAGAGCCGTTCCGGACCCCCCATGCACGCGCTGACCTTCGATCGTTTCGGCCCGGCCGACGTCCTGCGCTGGACCGCGCATCCGGATCCGCTGCCCGGCCCAGGCCAGTTGCTGGTGCGCATGAAGGCGGTCGGCCTGAATTTCGCCGACGTTTACCGGCGCAACGGCAACTATCACCTCAGTGGCACGGCGCCGTGGGTGCTGGGCTACGAAGGCGCCGGCGTGGTCGAGGGCGGCAGCGACCCGATGTTCCCGCCGGGCACGCGGGTCGGCTTCGCCGACATGCCGCACGCCAACGCCGAGCTGGTGGCGGTGGATCGCGAGCGCCTGATTCCCCTGCCCGACGACATCGACGCCGACACGGCGGCGGCCGTGCTGCTGCAGGGCCTCACCGCCCAGTACCTGGTCAGCGACAGCTTCCGCGTGGAGCCGGGCGACGTGGCCGTGGTGCATGCCGCCGCGGGCGGCGTTGGCCTGCTGCTGGTGCAGATGCTCAAGGCCCTGGGCGCCGTGGTGCTGGGGGTGGCATCCAGCGAGGCCAAGCGCGATGCCGTCATCGCGGCGGGCGCGGACGTGGCGGTGGGCTACGACGGCTGGGTGTCGGCCACCCGGGCGCTGACCGGCGGGCGTGGTGCCAGCGTCGTGTACGACTCGGTGGGTCGCACGCTGGGCGACAGCCTGGCGGTCGCCCGCATAGGAGGCACCGTGGTGTTCTACGGCATGGCCGCCGGCGATCCCGCCCCGGTCGATCCGCGCCTGCTGATGGATCGTTCGCTGACGCTCACCGGCGGAGACCTGTGGAACGTGCTGACCGGCGCCGAGGTGCGTCGCGAGCGGGCGGCTGCCTTGTTCGAGCAGATCCGCAACGGCGTGCTGAAACCCTGCATCGCCGCACGCTTCCCGCTGCGCGAGGGAGCGAAGGCGCACGCCTACCTGGAAAGCCGGGCTGCCATCGGCAAGGTCCTGCTTACGCTGTAGCGGCGCGCGCGGTGCGCCAATCCCGTGCGGCCGCCGGCGTGCTTCCCGGTGCGGGCCCGTCGCGGGACCACTACGAAACGTCCGACTCGTCGTCCACCGGCAGCACGTGGTGGAACACGCTGTAGTCGATGTGGCTCACGCCGAGTTCGTCGTCGTGCACCAGGTCGACGTAGCGGTGGTTCCAGCGCCACTCGCGAAAGCTCCACTGCCGCCGCGCCAGCATCGACTGCGAGGTGGTTTCGTCGATGCCTTCGATGGACAGCATCAGCGTCGCCTCCGTCTCGGCCAGCCGGTCCGGTGTCAGGTCGTACAGCGGGCTGTCCTCGTCGATCACGTGCATCAGGCTCCAGCTCAGCGTGAACACCGGATGGCGGTCGCGCAGCAGCCTGAGGTCATGGATGCGGCGCAGGCGGAAACCCTCCGGGGAGGACTCGCGCAGCAGCAGGTGCAGCTTGGCGGAGGCTTCCGCGATGACGTTCTGCCGTGCATTCGCCGCGCGGATCATCAGGGTCTGCTGGCCATGGATGCGCCGGATCACCGGGTGGTCGGCGAAGATCATCTTCGCGCGCGGCCGCGAGAAGCGCGCAAACACCAGGCCGGTGACCAGGGCGATGCTCAACATGCCGGTGAAGATCTCCACCGTGGCGACGAGGTGGCCATAGATGGACTGCGGGTGCATGTCGCCGTAGCCCACCGTGGCCAGCGTTTCCACGCTGAAGAAGAACGCGCCGCCGAAGTTGGCCGGAAACTGGTTGGCGATCGCATGGTCGCCCAGCTGGTAGAGCGTGGCGAACAAGGTGTTGAGCAGCACGAAGACCGTGGCCGCCAGGCCGAAGAATACCGGCCAGCGGATGGTGAGCGCGAAATGGTAGATGTCGTCCCAGAAGCGACGCATCAGGCCATGACTGACGAACGGGCGGCCGCCGATGCTGACGGTGCGGGGGCGTTGGGACAGCGATTGCAGCCAGCGTGGCATCGCGCGGAACCGTTCGTGGATGGGCGGGAATTTTATCGCGGGCGCCGAGGCGTCACGCAGACGGGGTGGCGTCGTCGAAGCCGGTGTAATCGTCGGGGAAGATCGGCGTGCCGTCGCCCTCGAGGCCCACGATCGCGGCGAGCGCCTTGCCCGCGGCCTGCTCGGCCAGCTCGCGTTCGCGGAAGCTGCGGTTTTCGCAGATCGCGTAATACACGGGGTAGCCGGTGCGCTGTCGCGGCGTGACCACGAGGCAGGCGGTGAAACGGGAGCCTTCGGCGACCGCCGTGGCGTGGACTGCGTAGTCATCGAAGAGGCGGTCGGTCATGGGGGGCAATCCGCGGGTCTGGGGCCCGCATCTTAGCGGGTCGGCTGTGCCACCATGCGCGCCATGCCCGTCCCCTCCGTTCGTCTCGTCCTCGACACCAACGTCGCGCTCGACCTGTTCGTGTTTCGCGAGCCCGCCGCCCGCCACGTGCTCGATGCCCTGCACGGCGGGGCCGTGCAGGCGGTGGTGGACGAAGCCTGCCGCGCCGAATGGCTGGCGGTGCTGGATTACCCCGCGCTGGCCCTGGACGGCGAGGCTCGCCGGGCGGCCGCCAGCGCGTTCGATGCCAGCACCCTGCTGTTGCGCGACGCGGCGCCGCGCGCCGACGTCAAGCTGCCGCGCTGCGCCGACCCGGACGACCAGAAGTTCCTCGAGCTGGCGCTGTCCGCCGGCGCGCAGTGGCTGCTCAGCAAGGACAAGGAAGTCCTCCGCCTGGCGCGGCGGACGGCCCGCGAGGGCTGGTTCCAGATCGTGACGCCGTCCGCATGGAAGCCGCCCGCGTGAGCGCGTGGTTCACGCGGGATTGATCGTTCATTCGCGATGCTCACGCAGGACATCTACACGGAGTAGGGCGATGAAGGCAGCTCAGTACGTCATGGGTGCGGTCGTGGTGGGGACCCTGCTGCTCACCGGTTGCGGCGTCACCAACAACCACGACACGGTGATCAGGGATGCCGTCGCCAATCGCGTGTTCCTCTACCAGACGCCCGGCGCCAGTGATGCCACCCTGCAGGTCGTGCGCGCCAATGGCTACTTCGGTGGCGGCTGCTCGAGCCAGATCATGATCGACGACAAGTTCGCCGCGCAGTTGGAGACCGGGGAGCAGGTGGCTTTCGCCGTGCCCAGCGGCTCGCATGTGGTGTCGCTGCAGAACTCGGGCGCATGCCACAAGGTGGGCAGCGACGCGCAGGTGCAGACCACGCTGGCCAGTGGTGAAACGGCGCAGCTGGAGGTGAACAAGTGGGGTTCATCGCTGTCGGCGGTGAAGCGCTAGGCGCGAGGGCCCTGCGCATGACCCCGATGCTGGAGCCGGTGCTCACCTGCTGCCCGTACTGCGGCGAGCCGATCGAAGTGCTGGTGGACAGTTCGGTGGAAAGCCAGCACTACATCGAGGACTGCCAGGTGTGCTGTCGTCCCATGCAGATCTCCGTGGAGGTCGACGAGGACGGCGCGCTGCACGTGCGGGCGGCCTCCGAGAACGAAGGCTGACGCGGGTGGCGGTGCCGGCTCGGCGCCGCCTCAACCCAGCGAGTTCGAGTCGATCGTGTCCACCCCGAGCTGGTCGAAGCGGAAGCGGGTGGCGATGTCGGTGTCCGGGCTCACCGGTCGCGTGAGATCCCACAACACGTGCGTGCGGTAGCCCAGGTCCACCGCGTCCTGCGCCGTCCACAGCACGCAGACGTCGCGCGCGAGACCGCACACGTAGATCTCGTCCACCTCCTGCCCGCGCAGCCAGTCGTGCAGTTCGGTGCTCGGGCGGGTGCCGTCGGGGCCATGGTTTTCGCGAAAGCCGCTATAGGAGTCCACCCGCGGGTCGTCGCCCTTGCGGATCACCTTGTCCACGCCGGACCAGTCGATGGAGGGATGCAAGGCTGCGCCGGAGGTCTCCTGCACGCAGTGGTCAGGCCACAGCGTCTGGGCGTGCCCGTACAGCGGGATGCGTTCGAACGCGCCGCGCCCGGGGTGCGAGCTGGCGAAGGAGACATGCCCGGCGGGATGCCAGTCCTGGGTCGCCACCACGTGCTGGAACACATGCCGCTCCAGCAGCCTCGCGATGCCCGGAACGATCGCATCGCCCTCGTGGCAGGCCAGGGCCCCGCCGGGCATGAAATCCGGCTGCACATCGACCAGTACCAGGGCGGCGCGGCTGCTGACGGGGTGGTTCATGGGGTGCATCGGGCTCGTAATTGTCTGCGGTCGCAAAGTCTAGTCGGCCTGGACATCAATGAGGTGTGACAGGCTCGACGGGTGCCCTGTCCGCGATGTGCCGGATTCAGGGTAGGAAATTCCTTACGTGATGTCGGTCATTGTTTCGCGTGCAGGCATAATGGGCGCAAACAACAATGATGACGGGACAGGGGCGATGCCTTACGACCAATCGTGGATGGGTTACGGCCTGGTAGGCGCGCTGGAGGCCGGCGCGATCGCCGCGGCGGTCGGTTTCCTGGTCTTCGCCGTGATGACCCGCATCGGACGCAGCCAGGGCTGGATCGCGGCCATGGAGCTGAGCTGGTCGTACGTGGTCGGCATGGCCCTGGCCGGCGGCCAGGACCTGTGGAACCTGTTCTATTTCAACTACGGTCGCCTGCAGTCGCTGCAGCTGCTGCGCATACGGCTGGCCGCGGTGCACGACGCGGACAACCTGGGCCAGCGCGTGCTGTTCGAGTTCATCGGCGTCGGCGTCGGCGTGTACCTGGGCTGGCTCGCGTTGGGTCGTCGTCGTCCGACGTGATGGTCCGGCGGGCATCGCCCACCCCTGTGTCTTCTTCCTCGGCTTCAAGTAGTACCCATGCATACCCAAGTTGACACGGTGACCCGCGGTCCGCGGCTGACCCTGCGCATCGTCCAGATCGTGTGCTTCACGTTCCTGGCGTATCTGGTGATCGGCATGCAGCTGGCGGTGCTGCCGCCGTTCGTCCATGGCGACCTGGGCATGGGTGCGGTCGTCGCCGGCCTGGTGATCAGCACGCAATACGTGGCGACCCTGCTGAGCCGTGGTTTTGCCGGACGCACGTCCGACACCGCGGGTCCCAAGCGCACCGCGTGGATCGGCCTGCTCGCCTGCGCGGCCAGCGGATCGCTGATGATCGGGGCGGCCCTGCTGGCCCCGTGGCCGATGGCCTCGCTGGGCACCATGCTGGTGGCGCGACTCGCGCTGGGCATGGGCGAGAGCTGCGTGGCCACGGGATGCATCATGTGGGGCATCGGCCGTGTCGGCAGCGAGCACACGGCCAAGGTGATTTCATGGAACGGCATCGCCACCTATGGCGCGCTCGCCGTCGGTGCGCCGCTGGGCGTGGTGCTGGTGTCGATGGGTGGCTTCATCATGATCGGCATATCGGGCGTGGCGCTCATGCTGCTGGCCTTGCTGCTGGCCTGGCGGCGCCCTGCGGTACGGGTGGAGGCGGGCGAGCGCCTGCCCATGCATCGCGTGTTCGGCCGGGTGGCGCCGTATGGCATGGGCCTGGCCCTGGGTTCGGTGGGCTTCGGTGTCATCGCCACCTTCATCACGCTGTACTACGCCAGCCAGGGCTGGTCCGGCGCGGCGCCCACGCTCAGCGCGTTCGGCGTGTGCTTCGTGGGGGTGCGGCTGGTGCTGGGCTGGACCATCGCGTACTTCGGTGGCTATCGCGTGGCGCTGTGTTCGCTGCTGATCGAGGCGGTGGGCCTGGTGGTGCTGGCCACGGCGGGTCACGTCGGTGTGGCGATGCTGGGGGCTTCGCTGTGCGGCATCGGGTTTTCGCTGGTGTTTCCCTCCCTTGGCGTCGTGGCCGTGGAGCGGGTCAGCGTCAGCAACCGGGGAGCGGCGCTGGCGGCTTATTCGGTGTTTATCGATGTGGCGTTGGGTGTGACGGGGCCGCTTGGTGGATGGATTGCCTCGGGCGGGCGCTACGGTCCGATGTTCGTGGCGGCCGCGGGTTTGTCGCTCGCTGCGGCACTGCTGACCGGGGTCTTGTATGCGGGCTTTGGCCGAACTCGCAGCTGACCCGCTTGTAGGAGCGCACCTAGTGCGCGACCGCAACGCCTCATCGTCCCCACCACTGCACGCACCTACAGCACCGGATCGAACAACCGCGCCACATGCATCGCCAGTCGCCGCAAATACGGCGCCCTGAGATATTCCGCCTCGGTCACTTCATGCGCATGCGAGAAATCCTCTCGCAGCATGGCCTCCACCTGCGCGGCGAACTCGCGGCCTACGTTCAGCGCGCCGATCTCGAAATTGAGCCGGAAGGAGCGGTTGTCCAGGTTCATGCTGCCTACCGATGCGGTGTCCTCGTCGATCAGCACCACCTTCTGGTGGAGGAAGCCGGGCTGGTAGCGGAAGACGCGGATGCCGGCGCGGACCGCGTCGTGCGCATAGAGGCCACTGGCGAGGAATACGGCATGGTGGTCCGGGCGCGAGGGAATCAGCACGCGCACGTCCACGCCGCGGAATACCGCCAGGCGCAGCGCCGACATCACCGCCTGGTCGGGCACGAAGTACGGCGTGGTGATCCACAGGCGGCGACGGGCGGCATGGATCAGCGCGACGAAGAACAGCGAGCAGGTCTCCTGGCGGTCCGCGGGCCCGGTGGCGGCGATCAGGGTGTGCACGCGGCCGGTACCCGGGTTGGGCGAGCGCAGCGGCGGCAGCACGCCGGTGACCCAGTGCCAGTCCTCGGCGAAACTGCGCTGCAGGTCCGCCACCGCCGGGCCGTCGATCTGCAGGTGCGTGTCGCGCCATGGCGACAGCGGGGGCTTGAGGCCCAGGTACTCGTCGCCCACGTTGAGCCCGCCGACGAAGCCACGCACGCCGTCGACGACGACGATCTTGCGATGGTTGCGGAAATTGAGCTGGAAGCGATTGCTGCGTCGTTGCGTGGCGAACGGATGGATGGCCACGCCCGCGTCGCGCAGCGTGTCCACGTACTGGTGGGGCAGGGCGTGGCTGCCGATGCCGTCGTAAAGCACGCACACTTCCACGCCGGCGCGCACGCGTTCGATCAGCACCTGTTGCAGGCGGCGCCCCAGCGCATCGTCATGGATGATGAAGAACTGCAGCAGCACGCAATGCCTGGCCGCGTCGATCGCCGAGAGGATGGCGTTGAACGTCGCCTCCCCGTTCACCAGCAGGTGCAGCTGCTGGCCGGGATGGAAGCGCGCGTGCAGCAGGGTGGCGATCTCGCCGTAACGCTCGCAGGCCCATGGCGACGAGGGGGTGCTCTCCAGCGTGGTGCTCGCCATCGCCTGCATCTGCTCGCGGCGCAGGCGGTGCAGGTCGACGTAGCCGTGGAAGCGGCTGCGCCCCAGGTAGAGATACGGGATCAGGGTGATATAGGGCAGCAGCACCAGTCCCAACGCCCATGCGAACGCACCCTGGGGCGTGCGCGTGTTCATCACCGCGTGCATCGCGGCGACCACGCCGGCCGCATGCAGCAGCACCAGGATGATGCCGACGATGCTGCTCAGCATGGTCGGCATCCACAGGGGCAGGGAACGGGCGTGCGAATCGGATTCGGCATGCTGTCCTCGTCGGTGTGGCTCAGGTCATCGCGTGGCGTACGGTATCGAGTACATCGCGCTCGCGCCGCTGCAGTTCGTGCTGCAGATGATCCACGAACAGGCGGATGCGTGCGGGCAGGTAGCAGCGGCTGGGATAGATCGCGTAGATGTGCGCGTCCGGCATGATCACGTCGCCCAGCAGCGGCACCAGTCGGCCGGCGCGGACATCTTCGGCGATGTCCCAGGCCGACTTGAAGGCCAGGCCGTGCCCGGCCACCGCCAGGGCGCGCATCAGGTCGCCGTTGTCGCAGGTGATCGAGGCGTCCATGCGCAGCGGGCGGGGACCCTCCGGCGTCTGCACGATCCACGGGAGGATGCCGTGGCCGGGCCGGTGCAGCATCAGGCAGTCGTGCTGCTGCAGGTCTTCCACCCGCCGGGGATGGCCGCGCCGAGCGAGATAGGCGGGCGAGGCGCAGAGCACGCGGAAGTTGCTGGTGAGCAGGCGCGACACCAGGCGCGAGTCGGTCATGGTGCCGCCGCGCACGGCCACGTCCACGCCATGCTCGAACAGGTCGAGCACGGCGTCGGAGTGGGTCAGGCGCAGGGTGAGCGCGGGATGCAGGGCGGCGAAGTCGGCCGCGATCGGTCCCACGTACTGGCGCCCCATGTCCACCGAGGCGGATACGTGCAGCTGCCCACGGACCTCGAGCTGGCGCAGGCCGACCGCCGAGTTGGCGTCGTCGACGTCCGCGATGATGGACTGGGCGCGCTCGAAGTAGATGGTCCCTTCCTCGGTCAGCGCCAGCCGGCGCGAGCTGCGCTGCAGGAGGCGCACCCCCAGGGCCTGCTCCAGGCGGTTCAGGCGCTTGCTGGCGGCCGCTGGCGACAGGCCGAGCGCCCTCCCGGCCGCCGAGAGGCTGCCGTCGGTGACCGCGCGAACGAACAGCCGCATGTCCTCGAAATCAACCATCTTCAACTTTCTGGAAAAGATGCCTCTCTAGTTTGCTCAATTCCCGCCAAGCCGGACAAGTCGCAAAGTACCCGGCAGTTTCCTTTCCGGGCATCCCCATGAACCTCCCCACCTCCTCCGCAGGGTCGGCAGAGCCCGATGCCGTCGGGGCGGGCGCCTCCCGCCTGGCCCTGCTGGCCTTGTCCGTGGCGGCCTTCGCCATCGGCACCACCGAATTCGTGATCATGGGCCTGCTGCCCGAGGTGGCCGGCGACCTGCACGTGAGCATCCCCTCCGCCGGCCTGCTGGTTTCCGGCTATGCGCTGGGCGTGGCGGCCGGCGCCCCGCTGTTGGCGGCGCTCACGGCGCGCATGGAGCGACGCAACGCCCTGCTGCTCCTGCTCGCCCTGTTCATCCTCGGCAATGCGCTGTGCGCGGTGGCGCCGAACTATGGCGTGCTGATGGTGGCGCGCGTGCTGGCGGCGTTCTGCCACGGTTCGTTCTTCGGCATCGGCGCCGTGGTCGCCTCCCACATCGTGCCGCGCGGCCAGGCGGCGCGCGCGATCGCCCTGATGTTCACCGGGCTCACGCTGGCCAACGTGCTTGGCGTCCCGTTCGGCACCTTCCTCGGTCAGTGGGCCGGCTGGCGCTCCACCTTCGGCGCGGTCACCGTGCTGGGCGTGCTGGCAGCCATCGCCGTGTGGCGGCTGGTGCCGGCGCTGCCGGGCATGCCCTCGCCCGACATGCGCCGGGAGATCGGCGTGCTGCGCCAGCCCCAGGTGCTGCTGGCGCTGGCCATGACGGTGCTGGGCTTCGGCGGCGTGTTCACCGTCTTCACCTACATCGCACCCATCCTGCAGCAGCAGTCGCACGTGAGCGTGGGCGCCACCGGCTGGGTGCTGGTACTGTTCGGCGTGGGCACCACGGTAGGGAACATGCTGGGTGGCCGCCTCGCCGACTGGCGCCTGATGCCCTCGCTGGCCGGCGTGCTGGTGCTGCTGTCGCTGGTGATGTTCGCCTTCGCGTGGACCATGCACAGCACGATCGCGGCCATCGTCACGGTGTTCGTGTGGGGCGTGTTCGCCTTCGCCACGGTGCCGCCGCTGCAGATGCGCGTGGTGCAGCAGGCGAGCGAAGGGCCGCACCTCGCATCCACCCTGAACATCGCGGCGTTCAATCTCGGCAACGCGATCGGTGCGTTCATCGGCGGCGCCATCATCGACCTCCAGCTCGGCCTGCCCTCGGTCAGCATCGCGGGCGCCGTGGTCACGCTGCTGGGCCTGCTGGTCACCCTGGCCAGCGCCGCGCTCGAGCGTCGCCGCGCGCCGGCCGCCTGTCCGGTCGGTGCCTGAGCCTCGCCACCGCCTCCCCAAGGATCCGACATGACGACTGCAGGCAAGGTGGCGCTGGTGGTGGGCGCGCAAGGGGTGATCGGTCGCAACCTGCTCGATCACCTGGCGTCGCTCGACGACTGGCAGGTGATCGGTCTCTCGCGTCGTGGCGGTCCATCGTCGGGACGGGTTAGCCATGTGGCGGTGGACCTGCTGGATGCGGCGGATGCGCGCCGGAAGCTGTCGTCGCTGACCCAGGTGACGCATGTGTTCTACGCCGCCTACCAGGATCGCCCGAGCTGGGCCGAACTGGTGCCGCCGAACCTCGCCATGCTGGTCAATGTCGTCGATGCGATCGAGCCCGCGGCGCAAGGCCTGCAACACATCAGCCTGATGCAGGGCTACAAGGTGTACGGCGGCCACCTGGGCCCGTTCAAGACCCCGGCGCGGGAAACCGACGCGGCCTTCATGCCGCCGGAATTCATGCACGACCAGCAACGTTTCCTCGAGCAGCGCCAGCAGGGCGCGCGGTGGAGCTGGTCGGCGATTCGCCCGGCCGTGGTCGGTGGCTTCGCCCTGGGCAATCCGATGAACCCGGCGCTGGCGATCGCCGTATACGCCTCGATCAGCAGGCAACTGGGCCTGCCGCTGCGCTTCCCCGGCAAACCCGGCGCCTACGATCACCTGCTGGAGATGACCGACGCCGGCCTGCTGGCGCGTGCCACCGTATGGGCGGCCACCGAGCCGGCCTGCGCCAACCAGGCCTTCAACATCGGCAACGGCGACCTGTTCCGCTGGAGCGAGATGTGGCCCGCCGTGGCGCGCTACTTCGACATGGAGGTGGCGCCCCCGCTGCCGCTTTCGCTGGACTCGGTGATGGCGGACAAGGAGCCGCTGTGGCGAACCATGATCGAAACGCACGGGCTGGCCGACCATGCCTACGCCGAAGTGTCGTCCTGGCGTTTCGCCGACTTCGTGTTCTCCTGGGACTACGACATGTTCGGCGACGGCTCGAAGGCGCGACGCTTCGGCTTCCACGAGCACATCGAGACGCTGGCGATGTTCACGCGACTTTTCGATGACTTCCGCCGGCGCAGAATCATTCCCTGACGCCTCGCCCCTTCCCGGAGATCCCATGAAAGCCGTTGCCTACCGTCGCAGCCTGCCGATCGATGATGCACAGAGCCTGCTGGATGTGGAATTGCCCGAGCCGGTGGCGCAGGGGCGCGACCTGCTGGTGAAAGTCGAGGCCGTGTCCGTCAATCCCGTCGACACCAAGATCCGCAAGCGGGTCGATCCGCAGGGCGTCGACAAGGTGCTCGGCTGGGACGCGTCGGGCACGGTGGTGGCGGTGGGCGCCGAGGTCAGCATGTTCAAGCCGGGCGACGCGGTGTACTACGCCGGCGCCATCGACCGCCCGGGCAGCAACGCCGCGCTGCAGCTGGTGGACGAGCGCATCGTGGGGCGCAAGCCGTCGACGCTGGACTTCGCGCAGGCTGCGGCGATGCCGTTGACCACGCTCACGGCGTGGGAACTGCTGTTCGACCGCCTGGGCGTGCCGCGCGGCAGCACGGCGCGCAGTAGCGTGGTGCTCATCGTGGGAGGCGCCGGCGGGGTGGGCTCGATGGCCATCCAGCTGGCGCGCCGCCTCACCGGCTGCACCGTGGTCGCCACCGCCTCGCGCGAGGACAGTCGCGCCTGGGCCGCCAGCATGGGCGCGCATCACGTGGTGGATCATCGTGCCGACCTGGTCGCCGGCGTGAAGGCGGTCGCTCCGCAGGGCGTGGACTACGTGCTCAGCCTCACCCATACCGAGCAGCACTTTCCCGCACTGGTGGAGCTGCTCAAGCCGCAGGGAAGGCTCGGTCTCATCGACGATCCGGCAACGCCGCTGGACATCGGCCTGATGAAATCCAAGAGCCTGTCGCTGCACTGGGAGTTCATGTACACGCGCTCGCTGCATCACACCGAGGACATGCAGGCCCAGCACCGCATCCTCAACGAAGCGAGCGACCTCGTCGACGCGGGCGTGCTGCGCACGACCTTGCGTGAAAACCTCGGCAGCATCAATGCGTCGAACCTGCGCCGTGCCCACGCGCAGCTGGAAAGCGCCAGCACGATCGGCAAGCTGGTGCTGGACGGTTTTGCCTGACCGAAGGATCGACCGACGCCAGGGGAAGCTGGTCCCCTGGCGTGCTCCCGCGTTCCCGGGTCAGACGAGCTGCGGCTGCAGCAGGCGGTCGGCGAGGTTGCGCGCCTGCTGGCGGATCTCGGGCATCGCGGTGGATTCCCACAGCGTGCCGCGCAGCAGGGTGCCGATGGCATAGAAATGCGGCCACACGTGGCCATCGTGGCGCAGGCGGCCTTCCGGTGTGGCCATGCAGCCCAGGCCCATCGCGTCGGGCGTGATATGGCCGTTGGTGGCCAGCTGCCGCGCCAGCGGGTGCTGGGTGCGGCGCAGGTCGGTGTTGAGGCCAACGGTCTGGATCACCAGGTCGGCATCCATGGTCTCGATGCCCTTGCCGTGCGGCAGGCGGACGTCCAAACGCAGCTTGCCGTCCAGCGTGTCCACGGCCTGCAGGCGACCGCGGCGACGATGCAGGCGACCCTCGCGCTCCAGCTGCTGCAGCGCCGTCATCACCTGTGGCGCCATGCGGTGGCGCACGCGTTCCCAGGCCCAGCGCGCATGGCGCAGGAAGCGCGCGCGTTCCACCGGCGGCAGCAACGCCCACAGCGAAGGCGTATGCGGTCGCAGGCTGTCGATCACGGTGCGCCAGTCCGCGCTTTGCGAGATGGTCTCGCGCAGCAGGCGGATCCAGGTGCGGATGTCGGGCGCGTCACGCATCGACTCGATCAACTCGCCGCTGTCGTCCGACGGTGCGGATGCCATGTGCAGGTGGGGTTCGGGTAGCAGGCCGTGGCGGGAGATCGCCTCGAACGTCGCGTTGGGCCACAGCGCGGAGAGTTCCAGCAGGACATCGACGGCGGTGAGTCCGAGCCCGATGAGCACGACCTTGCGCGGGCGCGGGTCGGGCTTCACCGAGCCAAGGAAGCTCCAGGGTTCGGTGACGTACAGGCCGCTCTCGAGCGCGGCATCGCTGACTCCGCCCAGGGGCTGGGGCGGCAGCGAGCCGATCGCCAGCACGGCGGCGTCCACGCGGCTGCTCTCTTCACCATGGACCACGGTGACGCCGTCGCTTTCCGGCACCACGGCATCCACGGCGAACGGCAGCACGCGCACGTCGTGACCGGCATTGCGGGCGCGCGCAAGCGCCCGGCTGACCTCGGCCTCGAGGTAATCCCCGTAGAGGCGGCGTGGCAGGAAATCGGTGCCGGCGATGCTGCTGTCACCGCGCTGGGCGAATTCGAGAAAACCCTGCGGCCTGGCCACGAACATGCTCATGGACGCGGCGCGCACGTTGAGCAGGTGCCGGTCCGAGCGCGTGCCGTAGGCGACGCCGCGTGCCGGCGTGCCGCCGCCGGTATACCAGTCCACGTGCAGCGGTTGCGGCAACTGGCGATCCAGCAGCTCGCTCAGCAGCGCTGCCGCTGCAGCGCCGCCGCCGATGATGGCGACCCGTCGATACATGCCACTCCCTTGAAAAGCGTGATTGTCTGACGTGGCTCAGGCGTACAGGTTGCCGGCGATGGCACTTCGCTGCTGCTTCACGAGCCACTGGCCGGGTTCCCCGGCTTCTTCGTATGTGAAGTACTGTGCCAGATCGCCACCGTAGACGTGAAGCGTCAACGCGCTTTCCTGGCGCGAGAGATTGCGACAACGGTGCGCATGGGCGTCATCGGCATCGAACCATGTCGCATCGCCCGGCCCCAGCCAGTCGCGGCCGGCCTGTCGCAGGATCTTCCCGTCCGGACCGCGATCCCACGATTCCACTTCGAGCGCGCCGTGCAGGGCGAGCTCCAGGCCCCACAGGCCGCCGTGGTCGTGGATGGGCGTGGCGTAGTTCGCCGGCCAGGCCATCACCAGTACGCTGATCGCCGGCTTGCCGCGCTGGGCCACCAGCCAACGTTCGAACCCTTTGTTGCGCGTACGCAGGTCCGCCAGGCCATCGTTGATCGCTTGCCGGTGCTGGAAAACCACGCGGCTCAGTTCCCGCGCCATGGAGGCGAGGTCGGGGTGGTCGCCCATCCCGCAGTCGAACGCAATGTCACGCAGCGCCTTGAGGTGTTGCATGTGTCTGGCCATGCGGGGCTACTCGACGGGAACCGGGCCGCAGTGGACCACGCGTGTCGTTAAAGTCCCGTAACCCGAGGCCATGGCGCAGCGCATCCTCGCCATGACTTTCGCGACATGTGCAACGCCCGGCAAAAGCGCACGATCCTGGCCGACTAGGCCTTGAAATGCGCATCCGTCGCCTGCATGACGAACGGGCGCAAAGGCCATCGGATCGTTCGCGCCGGAGGAGGATCGTCATGATCACGATGAGCGTGCTACTGATGTTGTTCGTGGGTGCCTGGCTGGCGGTTGCCGTGGTCGGCACCGTGTTCAAGCTGACCTTCGCATTGATCGGTGGACTGTTCCATCTCGTCGGCGCCGTGCTCGGCTTGCTGTTCGGCGGCCTGGCGTTGTTGATCGTCGCGCCGATCGTGGCGTTGGCGCTGCTGCCGTTCTGCCTGCCGGTGATATTGCTGGTGGCGGTGGTGTGGGCGATCGCGCGCTCGGCGCGCCGGCCAGCCGCCCCCACGGTCGCGGCGCACTGATTGTAGGGTTGCCGTGGAAGGGCCCGGCCTGACGCTGGATGCAGGCCGGGCCTTCCCTTGCTCCGGCATGGCGCGACGACTTCGCGCCATGCGGGGTCCTTCAGAGCTGGTTGACGTTGAAGGTCACCGGCACGCGGGCCCAGGCTCGCACCGCCTGGCCCGACACGGTGGCGGGCTGGAACCGCCATCCGCGCAGGACCTGGTCGCGTGCGCTGCGATCCAGCAGTGAATAACCGCTGCTCTGCTCGATCGTCACTTCCTGCGGCACGCCCTGCTCGTCCACCAGCACCTTGAGTACCACCGTGCCTTCCATGTGCGCGCGCAGCGCCGCCGTGGGGTATTTCAGCGGCACGGCGCGATAGGCCAGGGTGGCCTCCACCGGCCCCGTCCCGACGTTGGGTTCGATCGCGGGAGCGGCCGTTGGCGGCACCGGGGGCGCCGCGACCGTGCCTTCGTCGGTGTTGGCCACGGGCGGCGGCGCAACCGGCTGCGGCGGAGCATGGGTGCGCGGCACCGGCACGGTCTTGGGCAGGGGCTTGAGTTCGATGTCCGGTGGAACCTCCACCTTCGGTGGCGGCGTCAACCAGTGCACCGTCATGTCGGTGACGTGTTGCACCTGTTCCGCCAGTTGCGGCGCCATCGGCCGCAACAAGGCGAGCAGGGCGACGAGGTTGACGGCGATGGCCGCGCTCATGGCGGCGATGCGCGCGGCATCCGGATGGGCATGACGGGGTACGGCCAGGCTTGCGGACGACATAGGCGACCTCCTGACGTTTCGATGTGGATGGTTCGCATCCGGCACGCCGCCTGGGGAAGCGGTGGGGATCGTGCCGCTGCGATTCCAGCCTAAGCCCATCGAAAACGCTTGCACAAGCAGCCGTATGGAAGGCTATTCTGTGCGGAGTGCCCCACCGGGGCCGCGGGGCGGGTTTTTCAGTGCGCCACCAGCATCGGCACGTCTCCGTGCATGAACAGGTGGCGGGTGGTGCCGCCCAGCACCATCTGCGCCAGCCGCGAGCGGCTCCAGGCGCCCATCACGATGAGGTCGGCGCCCCGCTGGTGGGCCGCATCCAGCACGGCCGGTCCGGCGGCATGGCCGGGGCCGGCGCTGAAGATTTCCACCGTGGCGCGGATGCCGTGGCGCTGCAGCCAGTCGGCCAGCCCGGGCGGCGGCAGCACGGGGAGCATGTCCGCGTTCATCTCGCTGCCGTCGAGCACCTGTACCTCGTCGGCCCGCTGCAGCACCGGCAGCGCGGCCGCCAGCGCGAGCGCGGATTCGCGGCTGCCGTTCCAGGCCACCAGGACGCGGGTACCGATGCTGGCCACCGGGGACACGTCGGGCACCACCAGCACGGGCCGCCCGCAGGCGAACACGCAGCGCGACACCGAGCCGAACCCCACCGGCGCGTCGCTGCGCTGCTGGCTGCGTTCCATCACCAGCAGGTCGTAGCCGGACGCGGCCTGGCTCACGGTCTGGACGGTATCCCCCTGGGTCACCCGCCACATCCCGGCCAGCCCCTGGGCAGCGATGGCCTGTTGCCACTGGGGGTCGTGGGTCTGCGCCTCGGCCACCCGCCGCTGGGTTTCTTCCAACTGCACGGGCACCGCCTCCGGCAGGCTGAAGGCGGTGGCGGGCAGGTCGGCCACGTAGAGCGCGTCGAGCCTCGCGCCCAGTCGCCTGGCTAATGCCATGGCAGCCCGCGGGGCGGCTACGCCAAGGTCCAGATGGTCCAGATGCAACAGCAGGTCGAAGGCCGACATCGCGCAATCCTCCCGGTTCCTGGTTCCGCACCAGCTTAGAGCCTGTGGCCGATACCCGTGTAGCCCACGTTGCCGCAGCGTCGTCCGCGTGGTGCCCCGCAGGCGGGGCAAAAAAAATGCCCCGCACAGGGTGGCGGGGCAGCAAGTCCGGGCGTCGGGGGAGAGAGAGGGGACGCCCGGGATAGTCATTCTCTCCATGCGGTGCTTGTTTTGCCGTACATCCAGAGTGAAGAGTGCATTCACGCGGCAGATGGCGAGCGCTTGCCAGAATCGAGCAGATCAGCCGGCGCGCGGCCAGCGCCCATCCAGACAGGAGAAACCACTATGGCAATCGGGAAGATCTTGGGCGCGGTGGCCTTGGTCCTGGCCGGCATGGCGGTGGCTCCGGCGCACGCGGGCGACCTGGAGTGCAAGATGAATTTCCGCCTCTCCGGCTGGTCGGTCTTCTACCAGACCGCCGAAGGCAGCGGCACCGTCCACTGCAGCAACGGGCAGACCATGGGCGTGCGCATCCGCGTCAAGGGTGGCGGCCTCACCTTCGGCAAGAACCAGATCGACAACGGCGTAGGCAAGTTCTCGGGCATCACCAGCATCAGCGAGATCAAGGGCCACTACGCCGATGCCGGCGTGCACGCGGGCGCCTCCAAGTCGGCCGGCGCGCGGGTCATGACCAAGGGCAATGTCTCGCTGGCGCTCAGCGGTACCGGCAAGGGCTGGGACCTGGGCGTGGCCTTCGGCGCCTTCATCATCGAGTGACGCAAGCCGCGGCGCGGCGTTTCATACGCGTTTTGCTGCTTTGCAATCGGGCGTGGGAAGGCTAAGGTGGCGGACGCGTACGTCCCCGTACGTTGTTGCCCCACTTAGGAAATCCCCATGTCCGTCAGCTCCGGCTCGGTGCTACCCCGCTATGCGTTCGGCGACGAGCTCGCCAGCTCGGTCATCCATGGCATCGGCATCCTGCTCAGCATCGCCGGTCTCGCCACGCTGGTGGCCTTTGCCGCGCTGTACGGCGACACCCGTGCGGTGGTGGCCAGCGCCGTGTTCGGCAGCACGCTGATCCTCTGCTACACCGCCTCCACGCTGTACCACTCGATTCCGGGCGCGCTGGCCAAGCAAGTCCTGCGCACCTTCGACCACATCGCGATCTTCCTGCTGATCGCCGGCACCTATACGCCTTTCACGCTGATCGCCTTGCCCGGCGCCTGGGGCTGGAGCCTGTTCTGCATCGTCTGGACGCTGGCCCTGATGGGCAGCGCGCTCGAACTGGGCCTTTTGAAGAAGTACCGCAAGCTCGCCGTGCTGATGTATGTCGGCATGGGCTGGGTGGGCGTGGTGGCGTTCAAGCCACTGATGGCGCATCTGCAGACGGGCGGCATGGTGTTGCTGCTGGCCGGCGGTGCGGCTTACACGCTTGGGGTGCCGTTCTACCTGTGGCGCAAGCTGCCGTACCACCATACGGTGTGGCACTTCTTCGTGCTTGCCGGCAGCGTGTTCCATTTTCTTGCCGTGCTGCTCTACGTGTTGCCTGACCGACCGGCGTGAACCCGAAACTTGAAGCGCTGCGTGCTGACCTCGTGGATGCGGCCACGCATCTGGGTCGGCCGCATGACTTACGCTTCAAGCCGATGTTTGGCGGCCTCATGGCATATTTCGGCGAAAAGCCATGCGCGTGGGTTTCCGACGATGGCCTTGCCCTGAAGGTCGCGGCCGCCGACCAGGAAGAGCTGTTGGCCATCGAGGGTACGCGGCGTTTCCGCCACACGCCGGCGTCTACACCCAGCCGCGGCTACATCATCGTGCCTACCGTGCTTTCCCGTGATACGCCGCGATTCGCGGCGTGGCTGGCGCGCAGTGCGCTCGCGGCACCGGCGGCACAAAGAAAAGGGCCGCGCCCGAAGACGCGGCCCCTGCGCTGACGGGCAACCGCCCGCCGCTTATTTCTTCTTCTGCGTCGGGATGAACTGCGTGCGCACCGCCTCGGCGAGCTGCTCGGGCGGCAGCAGGCCCTGGCCGATCACGAAGTCGTTGAAGGCCTGGCGATTGAAGTCCTTGCCAAGCGCCAGCTCGGTGTTCAGGCGGGTCTGCTGCAGGCGCATGTAGCCGTAGAAGTACGCGGTGGCCTGGCCCGGGCTGTTGAAGGTGTAGCGGTCCAGTTCCTGCTGCGTCATCGCCTCGGACAGGCCGACGTCGTAACGCAGCACGTCATGCGCGCGTTCCTTGCTGATCAGGCCCAGGTTGAGCATCGGGTCGAGATAGGCGCGCGCCGCGCGCTGCAGGCGGGCCTGCAGGGCCACGAACTGGCCCGACGGCGGCTCGTACGGCAGCATTTCAGACTCGGCATACAGCGCCCAGCCTTCCACGTTCACGCTGTTGAAGGCGAACAGGCTGCGCGCCAGCGACACGCCGCGCTCCACCATCGCCGCGAACTGCAGCTCGTGGCCCGGGCGGCCTTCGTGCGCGGTGAGCGTCCAGGCGGCGGCCTTGTAGGTGAAGTCGTCATACGAGTCGGACTTGCTGCCGCTCGGGTTGCCCATGGTCAGCACGAAGGTGCCCTGTTCGCCGTGGTTGTTGATGAACGGCGGAGGGTCCATGTGCGGTGCGGGCACCGCGGCAGTCTCGGCTTCCGAGGCCAGGCGCATCTGCATCTTGCGCTGCGGCAGCGTGATGACGTGCTCGCGGCGGATGATGTCCTCGATCTTGCCGATGATTTCGTGGTACCAGGGCACCACGTCGTCCTTGCCGAGCTGCTGCTTCTTGAGTTCCTTCAGTACGTCGCGGTAGTCGGTGGAGGAGATGCCTTCCTCCTTCGCCACGACCGGCGCCAACATCTGCATGGCCGAGCGCAGTTCGACGAATTCCAGCTGCGCCTGCTTGATCAGTTCCTGCGGCGCGATGTCGATGCCAACCTGCTTGAGGTTGTACGCATACAGCGGCTCGGGCAGGCGGAAGTCCGCGCGCTGGCGCGGCACGATGGTGCTGCGCACCCAGCTGTCGTAATCCTTCAGCTGCGCATCCATCGCGTCGAGCGCGGCCTTGCCCTCGTCGTTGTCCAGCTTGTACTTGGCGAACAGCTGGCGGATGCCCTGCGCGTAGCGCTGCGTGTTGGAGAGCTTCTGCTCGACCTCGTTCTTGTACGGTCCGATCAGGTCCTTCTCGCCGATGCGCGCCTGCGTCTGCGCCTTGGCCAGTTCGACGATCGGCGTGCAGCCCGGTGCCTTGCCCACGTAGCATTGCAGGCGCTTGAGCGCGGACGGGCGGCGCTTGGCGTCGACGTCGTCCTTCAGCAGGGTGAACTCGCCCTGGAAGATGGTCTGGCCCACGTCCTGGTAGGGCAGCATGTACTTGTGGTTGAGATCGATGCCTTCGACCTGTTCGTTGACGGCCTTGATCATGATCTGCAGGTCCTGGCGGACGTTCGGATCCTTTTCGTCCGCCAGCATCTTGTCGAGCTTGCCCTTGGTCTCGACCATCGCGGCGCGGAGGCGCGCATCCAGGTCCGGCTTGAGGTCGACCACCTTGTCGTCGTAGCCCGGCACGCCGATCTGCGAGGCGAACTCGGGATTGAAGCGGGCCAGCACGTCGAGCAGCACCTTGGCGTCGGTGTTGCTGCGCTCGATCCAGGTGGGCGTCTTGGCTTCGGCGTGGACCGATCCGGCGGCGACGAGCGACACCGCCATGGCAAGGGCAAGGCGTTTGGACATGGGGCTATCCCTGAAGGTGAAGTAGCGCGAGCCTAAAGCGAGTGCTCCGCAACATGCCATGTGCCGAAGGTCGCGTGGTGCGCGGGGCGCCGGCGCGGCCCTCAGCCGATCAGCCAGGCGAAGCCGAACAGGCCGATCATCATGAACGAGAGCACCAGCTTGACCAGGGTGCCGAACAGCAGGCCCATCCACGTGGCCGCGCCGACGTGGGCCGAGCGCAGGATGCTGGTGCCGGACAGCAGCTCGCCCAGCAGCGCGCCGACGAACGGGCCCAGCAACAGGCCCGCCAGGCCGAAGAACATGCCGACCACGGTGCCCAGTGCCGCGCCTGTCATGGCGCGCTTGCTGGCCCCGACCCGCTTGGCGCCCAGGGAGGCGGACACGAAATCCACGATGACGCCGAGCGTGCCCAGTGCGCCGATGATCAGCAGCCACCACAGGCCCAGGTGGCGGTACTCGTCGACCGCGGCCGCCAGCCAGATGCCGCCGAAGATCATCGGGATGCCCGGCAGCGCGGGCAGGACGTTGCCGACCACGCCGCCCACGATCAATACGGCGGCGAGCGCGTAGAGTGCGATCTCCAACAGGATCTCCTTGCCGGCGGCGGGAGGGCAGCATATCGGCTAGGGCGCTGCCTGCGAAACCGCGACTGCGGTGGCGCGATGGATCGGCCACAATAGCCGCCGCGGCGCATGGCGCACCGTTGGCGGATGCTTTGTGGACACATCGGGCGATACCCTGCTGAAGGCCGACGAGCTCGGCCGCATCGAAATGACCGAACGCGGCGGCGTGCACGTGATCCGGCGCGACATCGCCGCGGCG
>JACXTT010001099.1_pt1 | contig 46041 bp, 45 predicted proteins | sample 9270951 | NCBI WGS metagenome assembly JACXTT01 (sample SAMN15532306, study PRJNA645909) | rock metagenome | isolation source: weathered quartz diorite | place: Puerto Rico | collected 2017-06-21 | reverse complement strand
TTTAAATGGACAATTTTAACGACCCCCCTGTTAATTTTCTGCTTTTTTGGCATTTTTGCAGCTATCGCCGACTTCTCGGGCATGTGGACAGGCTCCCTAAAAGTTGAAAACGGTGAGGTTTATCCGCTCCTTTACAATTTTAAAATTGATGGTGATAAATTAACCGGGACTGCCAAAACTCCAAAAGGCGACCTGCCTATTGACGATGGCAAAATAACCGGTAATGAATTTAAATTCATCGTAACGCTGGGCGACATGGAGATTGCCCACACCGGCAAATTTTATACAGATTCTATAGGAGTTGATATTGCTGTGGGCGATACCAAGGCTCATACAACGCTGTTGAGGAAGAAGTAGAGCCCCCTCTAAATCTCCCCCTAAAGGGTGAGACTTTGATGAGCTAAAGGCAATTCGCTAAATATCTTTCCTTAGATATAAAAAAGCCCTCCCCTTCAGGGGAGGGTTGGGTGGGGCTACTCCGTTGTATCCCTTTCTACCAATTCCATACCGCATTTGGAGCAAACGCCGGGTTTGTCGAAACTCAGGTCGGGGTGCATGGTACACATGTATTTACTTTTCTTTTGATGCTTTTCGGTGGTTTTATTGCCGTTGTTGCAAGCGGTAATAGTACCTAATGACCATACGGCTAAACACAAAATAATGATTGATCTTTTCATGGTTATTTATTTTTTATAAAAGCGGCAAAGCCAAACAGCGACGCCACCAGCACACCCAGCGCGGCCAGCATACTCACAATGTCGCGGATATCCTTACCGGCCCAGCTCATACCAAAATATTTATGCAGGAAGATGAAGGATAAACCCTCGGTCCTGTCGATACCGGCAACTTTGGTGGCCAGTTTTGACGATGTTGTTTCGATATACCAGTTATCGCCATTGGGGTAACTTACCCGGGCAACCGGCAGGCGTTTGTTGATAAAGCCGTATTCGTTATTGAACTGCTTGATCACATCTACTTTTACCCTGCCTTTGAAGGTAGTTAAACCAGAGCCTTGAGTGTGATAATAGGTGCTTAAAAAACGGACATAGTCCTCGTCGGCCAATTCGCGTTCTTTACCGGTTTGGGTATCAAAATAAAGCACTTCTTTTTTACTGTCGACCACCTGGTAAAAAGTATTACCGTTAAAGCTTACCAGGCCGCTTTGTTTGATGGTGCTATCGGCAATGGGTAAGTTGAGATTAGAAACAGTTAATTGCTTACTGGTGATCACCTGCCCATAATCTGCCTTGGCGGGTTCGTTGTGATACAGTTTTACAAACAGGTGAAAAGCCCCGCTTACCACAAAAGTGAACATCACAAAAGAAACGATAAGCCCTATCTGCCGGTGAAAGCGGTGCACAAAGCGTTTGTCCTCCGTGCCTTTGGCTTTACGGTTTTGCTGTATGGTTTTGAATTTTTTCCAGAACAGGCCGTAAATGGTTATCCCGCTGATGAGCGAGAACAACATCACCACCATAATAGCCAACATGAACGCATTGCGGAAAGTATCGCCGGCAATATCTGCCAAAAACTGCCAGGTGTGGAACTGCTCAAATACCCAGAGCATGGTTTTACGGGTGTTATTATTAAATGTACCCATGCGGTTATGGCCTGTTTCTACGTAAACATCCATACCATCGGGGCGGTTAAAGGAAACTTTCCAAACAGGCAGCAGGTGATTGATGGGCTGGTATTGCGCGTCGAAAGTGGTTTGCAGCAGGATGCTTTTCAGGGTAGATGTAGAGTCCTGTGTAAAAAAACGGGCGAGGTATTCGGCATACTGTACGTCGCCATTAGGCAGCAGTACGCCGTCGGTAGCCGAATAGTATTGGTAAACACTATCGCGCCCCTGTACCTGGTAAAAGGTGCCTTTGTTAAAATGGATGAGATTAAAGTTCCGCAGCTCGTGCAGGTTGTTTTGATCCATCACTTGCTGAAGCGATAGTACAGGCTGCATTTTGCTTTGCGGCAGAGGCTTAAAAACCTCTTTGGCAATGGATGGCCTGAACCAGTTTGACATAAAAGGGTGCGAAAGCCCGCTCAATGTCCAAAAGATCACCGGTACCAGGCCTATTAAGCCTAGTACACGATGCCATTTATAAAAACTACTTTTTATTGCTGATGATGCCATGTTCAATATTTTGAAAAAGAGTAACTGATGCCCAAAGTATAGGTGCGCGGCGGCGCGGCATTATATGTATCGCCGTATTGGTTGCTGGTTACTGTGGTTGCGTATAACTTGTTGGTTAAGTTCATCACGTTAAACCAGATGCCCGCGCCTTTGATCACGCTGCTTTTGATATCATAGCCCAAACGCAGGTTATAAATATCGTAGCCGCCATAAGTTTTGGTATTGGCCGGGTTGGTATAATACTGGTTGATGTGCTGCCACTCCGTAGCAATACGGAAGCCCGGCAAATACTGAGGCTTATAGGTCAGCTCGGAGTTGGCTATCCAGGCGGGTGCATTATTCATGCGGTTGCCGTTATAGCTGATCACCGTACTGGTGCCGTTGCTGGTGCGTACTTCGCTGTACTCTACATAAGTATGACGGGCGTTGGTGCCACTAAACCTGAAGGTTAGTTCTTTAACAGGCGCCACGGTTACGGAATACTCCACCCCGCGGTGACGGGTTGCGCCTGCGTTTTGGTTTTGGGTGGTATTATCGGGCAACAGCTGACTGATGATCTCGTTATGACCTTCCATATCAAACAAACTCAACTCAAAGTATAACTTCTTGTTGAACGCCGAAAACCATCCGCCTACTTCGTAATTATCAAAAGTAGCTTGTTTCAATGGTGTTAGCTGGCGGGAGCTGTACAGATCGCCGGTTTCCGGTGGCTGAAAACCTACACTATAGTTGGCGTAGAAGCCTTTATTATGACCCAGATCATACGTTAAACCCAGCTTGGGTGCCAGGATATTAAAGTTATTGGTTTCCTGTTGTTTGTATTTGGTTTGACCCGCCGGAATGCTGTTGGTAAAATCATAATGCACCCTGTCATAACGCAAGCCACCTACTATACGCAGGGCTTCTACCGGTTTTATTTCGTATTGCAGATAAGCGGCTGTATTGAACAGTTTGATGTTGTAATTATCAATATATCTGCCGGTATTGGTAAAACCGGTGTAGTAATTGTTCTGTACGTCTTTATCAATATTCAGGTATTGTGCATAATATGAGCTCGGGCTATCGTCCATATAAACACCGCCAATTAAGCGCGAGTGCAGAAAATCAATATCCACACGATGCTGGGCCAACAAACCATAGCTCTGGAATTTCTGATCATTTACCTGTCCGTTGGAGCTTACGTATTTACCAGTATTATCCCGCACATCAGAGATATAATAGCTGGGCAGCTGCGCGGTAGAGTTATCGCGGAAGAACAGGGTTACAAAAGTACTGTTCTTATCATCCCACTGATGATCCAATCGGGTGCTGGCCCTAAAAGCCTTTACTCTACGGTAAGTAAAGCGTTGATTGGCGCTATACTTTCGGCTGTAAAAACGGGTACTATCCAAACTACCCGGTGTTTGAGTGTCCAGATAGTTGTAAGCTGCTGCGGTGGTTAAACGCGTGGTAGGATTAAAATCATAAGTGGTTTTAAAGTTAACCGAGTATTTGTCAAAGTCAGAGTAATCCTGCCAGCTGTCTTTCTGGTGGGCAACATATCCGCCAACATACAAACCAAACTTGCCCTGGCTAAAACCACCATCGGCATCAACCCGGCGATAGTGATAATTATCGCCCTGAACAGAAACATTGCCCGCGTAACCCGTTGGTGGCCCTTGTGTAATAAAGTTAACCGCGCCGCCAATGGAGTTACTGCCATACAGCGATGAGGCCGGACCTTTGATCACCTCAATATCCTTAACACCCGACATATTGATCTCATACAGCGAGTTATGGTTAAAGATTCCTGTAGGGCGTATCGGCAAACCATCCTCCATATACAAATACAGCGCATTATAGGTAATAGGCTGACGAATAGCCATGGTATGCTGCTCGTTACCCAGGTTCACCATATACACACCGGCTACCTTGTTTAATAGCTGATACAATGCCGTGGCTTTAGCATCTTTGATCTGGGTGGAATTTATTTTGCTGATAGCGATAGGTGCATCCTGCCTCGCCCGCCCTTCCCGGCTGGCGGTTACCACCACGGGCTGCAGATCGACGGTAGAAGGTTCCAGCGCGATGTCCAGATCCTGTCCTTTTAAAGTGCTTACATCAACAATACGGGTATTATAGCCCACCATAGCAAATTTAAGTTTGGTTACGCCTTGCGCATTGATAGTGAAATGGCCTTTAGCATTGGTTGTAGCCAGTTTTACGCCAGTCGTTGCATCGGCTTTACATACAGATGCGCCTACCAAAGCCTCATGTGTATTGGCATCTGTAATAGTTCCCTGTAAAGTGGTTTGGCCGTATGACCGGGTAAAAAATGATATAAATAGTATAGATAGAATTAGATATTTTTTCATGAATAAGCAATCAGGAGCTGAAGCCCCGGTATAAAAATTAGTATAGGATAATGAGTTTCCCGGGGGATCTATTTTAACTTGTCATGCTGAACGCAGTGAAGCATCTATTGTGCGGCTTACCTGGCCGTGAACAGATCCTTCGCTATGCTCAGGATGACAAATCCAATGGCTGTCATGCTGAGCCCGTCGAAGCATGGTGGGCAGGCCTCTGCGCGCGATCCTTCGACAAGCTCAGGATGACATGGGCCACTTTTTCCACACACAAAAGCGCATAGCAAAGCCATCAATCAACAAGATCCGGGAAAATGAAATGAGAATTATCCTAACCGGGGAGGCTGAAAGATTGTACCGACACGGTCAAGAGGAAGGGTACAATCATAAGGGGTTACAATCACTTGCAACAAGCTGGAGTGAAATTTAATAACCGTTGAACTGGCTACATAAACTTCCTGAAAAAGGCTCTTTTGCGACTGCCTTTCATCGCTGGCCTGCTTTTCCTCCGCCTGTTTTATCTTTTTCGCAAAATAACATTTACCATCGCAATGCATCCAGGGTTTATCCCGGTTTTCGCAAAGCTTGGTGGCAATGTAGTTTCTGTTCAGTTCAAAACCCGCGTAAATAAAAAACCGCGAGAAATTAACCGTGATTAGCGAAACGATGAGTAAATAGGCTGTAAAACGTTGCAGCATGATGCCGCAAAGGTAGTAGCTGTACGTTTAATAAGCAACGCCTGATAAAAAATAAGTTTTAATTAGGAAGAATCGAATGTATCTTCACCAATAAGAAACCAAACATAGGAGGCTCCGATGGAGCCACTACATCTTTTCCTATTTTCTATAAACAGGATGCTCCTCCAGAGCTGCAACGCACTCAAGCCCCAGCGGAGCTACGTATTTATAGACTGTATTCTTGTAACCTTCGGGCTACGGGATCTTTTCCTATTTTCTATAAACAGGATGCTCATCCAGAGCTGCAACGCACTCAGGCTCCAGCGGAGCCACGTGTTTATAGACTGTATTCATGTAACCCTTCGGACTACGGGATCTTTTCCTATTTTCTATAAACAGGATGCTCCTCCGGAGCTATAAGTTATTTAGGCTCCGTAGGAGCCACGTGTTTATAGACATACATAGCGCTCTTTATGGCTCCTTCGGAGCCTCCTCCACAACTGTAAAGAATAATCATCCTATTTAATTGGCTCGCTTAAGCACCGTGCTTAGATGCTCCCCTTTGTAAACAATATGCATCTGAATTGAATCTGCGTAAATTTTACCTGTATGCGGAGCATTGCCATCGGGCACGGGTACATTGAAAGAAAAATCGCTTCCGTTGATCATACCATCGGTAATTTGCACGTCCCCTTCGGGCATGTGAGCCGTGCCGGTAAGTTTGTCGCTATCCACCTTAAAAGTATAGTTTAATACAAATGTGGCATTGTTGGGCAATTTGAGCGTTCCTGTCCATTTTCCGTTAATGTTCATCACCGCGGCAAAACAGATCATGACACCAATGACCATGGCAACGGTTGCAAATATTTTTCTTTTCATGGGGCAATGCAGACAGCGTTATTGCCTTTCCGCTATAGATATACAAACTTTTAGTTAATTGGTTTAACTAAATAAAAAAACCTTACTCATCAGCAAGGTTTTCATAGCGAGGTTTAAGTATGAAAATACTTTTAGGTTATTTCTTTTCTTCTGGTCTTTTTAATACAGAATGAACTTTTGCGCCGTTAATTTCCAGATCGATACCTGTTGAATCGCCATAAAATTTACCTGTATGCGGAATATCCATACCGCTGGTAGTAACACTGAATGAAAAAGTGGTACCATCTGTTTTACCATTAGCTATCTGCACATCACCATCTGGTGTTAAAGCCGTTCCGGTTAATTTGTCGCCATCTACTTTAAAATTATATAGTAACGGGTATTCTGAACCATCGCCTAAAACTAATTTCCCGGCCCATTTGCCATTCAGATCGGCAATGGCTGCCATACAAACCATAAAACAGCCTACCAACATCGCGGTAGTAAAAAACTTTCTTTTCATGACGGATTTTTTTATTTACCTAATATAATGTGTTTTTTGTTAAAAACCAGTTAAGTACACGTTATTTAAACTATACAAAAGTTAAGCTAAAACTCTGGTTTAAACAAGTTATTTACTCTTTTATTTTTACATATTAACTGAATGTTATTTAGCGGCACAAATAATTGTTTAATTTTGACCCGATGAAAAAGGTGGAAGTACTAAAGCTGATGGACTTGGTTGAAGACATCAAAAAATTGGATGAATTGATTGTTTCCAGTCGTAAAAAAAAGACCTCAGATTTTGTGCTGAACCAGTATGAGGCTAAAAAAATCAAGATGGTAGGTTCTATCATCAATGAACTGGCTAATCCTCCTATTCAATCCATAGAAAGCTACCTGCTCATCAAAAAGATCCTGAATAAATACTACCCCAACATGCCCGAAGAAGAACTGATGAGTGATAGTGATATCGGTAAAATTGTGGCTGTTATTGAAGGATAACTTTAATAAATACCAGCTATGGGTTCTTCCATTTCGCCGCCTTTCCAGAATATTGTAGCTGGATGAAAATGTTTCCAGGAGCGCCAGTACTCCTGATATGCTTGTACTTTGGTAAGCCGCTGCCCTTTTTGTGTGCCCGATATACACAGGCCGTCCCAATCCCAAACCGAAGCCGTTTCCTGATCGGTCAGCAGACCATCATTGCCCAGGTTAAAATGCAATTTTTTACCATCTACCATCGTGTTCCAGGCATGATAAGTAAGGCTATCGTGCTCAACGCCCAATAGCAAGGATTGGTGATTAAACTCGTCATTAAGCAAGCGTTTGTTATTTAAACGGCGCCAATCATAAGCCTTGGCTTTGCCGTTGATGATTACACCCACTACCCAGCTTTTACCAATCAGGGAGTCTTTGTTTTTCAGGGAACTATCCCGATCAATAACCTGCACCCGGTCGTAATTTTTCAGCTCGGCATAATCGTCAGCATATAGTTTATCGGGCTGCATAATTAATGTGGCCGGATGTTTTTGCAGCCAGGCTCCCAGGGTTGATTGTTCATAAGGCAATTCCTTTAGCTGATGACCTTTTAATTCGCCCACAGCTGCAAGGCCCGTAGCCTGGTACCACCAGGTTTTAGTACTTTCATCTTCTATAATAGCATTGTAATGCCTTGCTCCTACCAACCTAAAATGTTGCGTAACACCATTGATGACCGGGCTGTATACCCTACCGGTACGACACATGGTGCAGTAAGTTATTAAAACGGGTTCACGCCCAACTTCGTCCTGTACCTTATGATGATAGCCCAGGTAAACTACCGGATAGGCCCTGGCCGCGCCATTATTTACTACTCCTATAATTAAGTAATTTAGAGGGACTTTATTGGTGAAGCCGTTAGCAAATTTCACCCTGCTTGTTTCTTTAAACATAGCCTCGGCCTTGAAGGCCACATCGGTAAAATAAAAGCTGATGAGACAAAGCACCAATACAGTTATTTTTACAATATTGCCCCTTTTAGTATCTTTTCCGTAATATTTGATCAGGAACCAAACCACCAGCAACGTACCTATAACCCGTAACGGATTAACCAGTTTTTCGAGATAATAACATACAGTGATGACGTCAAGATCCTGGCTGCCTGGAAAAGGCATCAGCAGGTAAGCATGCACCAAGCCTGGTACAATCAGTAAAATAACACCCAGCCAAAATATCCACGATCTATTCTTATATGCCATTACACTTCGGGATTTAAAGCTGCGTATCTGTTTGGTGATGGCAAGTAGCCGCTGTTTTTTAATATACCAGCAAGGCGATCATAAAAAGCAGGATCTGTTGGGGTTACACTGGCCAAGCCGTCAACATAACGATTATATAAACTAAACAATGCGGCAATTAATACGGTATCATGTATTTCCAGATCGGTAGCGCCGGCGTTACGGGCCTTATCAACCAAAGCCGGGCTTACATTTTTACCGCTTACCTGTGTTTGGCGGGCAATTTCAAGCAGGTACTTCATTTTTTCGCTTACGGGAGCGTTATCAGGGTCGTTTTTTACCTTTTCTACTGTTTCTGTTTCGCCCAAAAGCACATTAGCTGCGGCAGTGTGCGCATTAGTACAAAACCGACATTGATTTCCATTACTTACTACGGTAGCTATCAGTTCGCGCTCCCCTTCGGTCAGGGTCGATTCACCACGCAACAAAATCTGGGTAAGCTGCCTGATGGGTAACGCAGTATCCTGACGATAGTTTAGTAAACCTGTAATTCCGGGCAGGTTTTCGTCTAACGGTATGTATGGCATATCAATATGGGGTACCGGCTTGTGCCGGTTAGTAAATTTCCAATAATCAGGTTTATAATAATTCCGAATTTATTAAAAAATACTTTGATAAAGAGCAGCTGTCACCATAATTATTTTTAGTCAAAACCCACCCATTAAGCCTGGCTATTGCTTTTTACCGTTCTCCACACTTTTTATCTCTTCCTTGCGATCTTTTGCAAAATCAAAATTGTTAAAATCAGCTGTCTGCGGCACGTCAAGGGTAAAACTGCTTAACGGATCAATTTCAACCGTAATATCTTCGGCTATCAGATCAACCACATGACCTCCAAAAACTTTATCTGTTGATAAGAAGTGAAAGTGGTAACCGGCAATGTGCGGACCTTCCATAAACTTTGGTATCCGGAAGCCGATCAGGTCGCCGTTCATATCTGCATGGTTAAAAAAATGTTGCCTGTCAAGCATGGAAGCCAGCGGCAGGTACGGCTTTTCAACCGGCGGGAAAGCCCTGGTTTTTACCAGTTTAAATTTGCCACTGATGTGGATAGCGTAAATACCATTCTGATTGGTGAGCAAGCTATCCAGATAACTGTAAAACGCGACCTTGTTTAAGGTACCGCTATGCTTATACACTTTTTTGGCATTAAAAAAGCAAACTACCGCGTAAGGTGTTTTACCGGTATCAGGTATCTCTGTTGTTTTGCCGGTTGCCTGAGTTTGATAAAGATGTCCCTTGAAAACAAGCAGTTCACCATCGAGCCTGGCCGGGGCGCCCAAACCAAAATCGCCGTGTTGCTTCAATTGCTTATAAGGATAATACGAATCATACAAACCGCCAATAAATGCCGAAGCTAAACCGGCGCTGAACAAGTTGTCATTATTGAGATTAGCGGGCTTTGCTTTTTGCTGTGCCGAAGCCGTAAAGCTGTAACCAATAACAGCCAGCAAGAAATAAATAGGGGATTTTTTCATAGCTCATAAATATTGTAAATGTGGCAGCAAAACAATCGTTTTTTTGGCAGTATGGCAAATATTATAGCATACATTATTAATAATTTGCTGTAAATTTTTACTTTGCTTTTACCACAGGCTGGCTGGGCTATGTTAACTTTGCGGTCTACTTAAAACAAGGAAAACATGAAAATAGAGATATGGTCTGATGTGATGTGCCCGTTTTGTTACATCGGCAAACGCAGGTTTGAGGATGCACTGCAACAATCAGGACACCAGGAGCAGATAGAAATTGAGTGGAAAAGCTTTCAGCTTAACCCGGATATGAAAACCGACCTGTCGACCAATATTAACCAGTACCTGGCCGATGCCAAAGGCTGGACACTGGATTATGCAGCTCAGTTAAATGATCATGTAACCCAAATGGCAGCCGAAGTAGGTTTAACCTATAACTTTGATCGTGCCGTGGTAGCCAATAGTTTTAACGCTCATCGTTTTACGCATCTTGCCAAAAAACATGGTTTAGGTGATGCTGCCGAAGAAGCCTTATTTAAAGCCTACTTTACCGAAGGACAGAACATTGATGATAACGATACCCTGATTAAACTGGGCGTTAACATTGGTTTAAATGCTGCCGAAATAAAGCAAGTATTGGAAAGCGATACCTATGCCGATGAGGTAAAATACGATATTGCACAGGCGCAGCAGTTAGGTATCCGTGGCGTTCCATTTTTTGTGATGAACAATAAATATGGCGTATCAGGAGCCCAAGCTATACCCGTGTTCCTTGAGACTATTGAAAAATCATTCACGGAGTGGAATCAGGAAAATAAGAAGCCTTCATTAACCATTATTGAAGGAGAATCCTGCTCGCCAGATGGTGATTGCGGATAAATTTCTTGTAGCGCGTAAATCTTTCTGTCTCAAGCAAATCAAAAAACGATTTAGCCTGTTCATGTTGTAACATATTTATTATACCTTTGTATATACGAATCATAGTGTACTTACTACACTAACATAAATATAAATGATCGACGCGCCGGCTGTACCCCTTCCTCTATCAAAAAAAGCACTCCGTATTGCTGTTGGAGCCATGTTTTTTATGGCCGGGCTCAGCTTTTCGAGCTGGGCATCGCGTATAGCCACAGTACAGCAGGACATGGGCCTTTCTGACGCGGCTTTAGGTGCAGTATTATTCGCACTCCCCGTAGGTTTAATGTGCTCTCTCCCGTTTTCAGGCTGGATCATCACCAAAATAGGCAGTCGTAAGTTGCTTATCAGTGCCTTGTTAGTATATTCAGTAGCATTGGTGACTTTGGGACTGGCTCAAAATCCTTTCCAACTTATCATTTGCCTCATATGTTTCGGCTTTAGCAGTAATGCCGTGAATATTTCTGTGAATACCCAGGCCGTAATTACCGAAGGCTTATATAAACGTCCCATACTGGCTTCATTTCATGGTTTATGGAGCCTGGCAGGATTTACTGGCGCCGGCGTTGGTACATTCATGATTGCCAACCATGTAGCGCCTTATCGTCATTTTATATTGATGATGGCGGTGATCATGATAGGCGTAATTATAGCTGCACGCTACCTGAAAGATGATAAAGTGGCCAATGCTGGCCCGGTTTTCGTAATGCCGGATAGTTCGCTGATCAAGCTGGGGGTTATCGCTTTTTGCTCCATGATCTGCGAAGGTGCCATGTTCGATTGGAGTGTTATCTACTTTAAAAAAGTGGTACTTGCCCCTACGGCCCTTGTAGGTGTGGGTTTTACCGCTTTCATGCTTACCATGGCTGGAGGCCGTTTTTTTGCCGATAAATTCGCTCACCGCTATGGCTTAAAGCGTACGCTGCAGGTAAGCGGTACATTAACGGCTACGGGCCTGCTTTTCGCGGTAACATTTCCTCATGTATATACAGCCATAGCCGGTTTTTTACTGGTAGGTGTTGGTGTATCATCCGTGGTGCCTATGGTTTTCAGCGCGGCTGGTAAATCAAAAACCATGCAGCCGGGTGTTGCTTTGGCGGCGGTATCAACCATAGGCTTTTTGGGCTTTTTAGTAGGTCCCCCCCTCATAGGTTTTATAGCAGGTTTGGCCACTTTAAGAGCTTCCTTCATCCTGATAGCCTGTATGGGTGTATCTGTAGTAGTGGTATCTACCAAGGCCAAGATCTAATCATTCCCGGTTCAGATCGCCCCCTGCCGGATTAAGCAGATACTCAAATTGCTCGTATCCGTTATGGAAAATAAATTTCAACCGTTCCTTAGGAAGATTGATATCCAACGACATTAAGCCGATGGTTTGCGGCAGATTATCCCTTATTAATTTCAAATCGGTTACATGGGGCATCTCAATAAATATATCCTCATCACGCGCTTCTATTTTCCATCCCGGCAGGTTGGCATGATGCAATACATCAATCCATTTTTGCTGATAAGTGTTCATAATTGTGTTTTGTAAATAAAGATGAAAATGCGCGGGTTGGTTTTAAATATTTCATTTCTGTTAATGATTTTGGTACTACAGTGATCTGTAAAAACCCGGATAGAAACTTTTAATTCCTTAATTTAGGAGCGATGCGGCAAAAAACTCCAATTGAAAAAATTACGGCACCGGTAAACAAGTTCATCCACCAGGAACATACCAGTGGGATTGTGCTTTTTATAAGCGTGGTAATAGCCATTATATGGGTTAATTCACCACTGGAACACTTTTATCATGCCCTGTGGGATCTTAAATTGTCCCTGGGGTTTGACGGTTTTATGCTCGATCACTCCCTGCACCTTTGGATAAACGACGGATTGATGGCTATATTCTTTTTTGTAATAGGCCTGGAATTGAAGCGGGAGTTTATGGCCGGCGAACTTTCTTCTATCAAAAAAGCATCCTTACCTATGGTGGCTGCTTTGGGAGGGATGTTAGTGCCTGCCCTTATTTATTTCCTGATCAACAAAGGTACAGCATCTGAACATGGCTGGGGTATCCCCATGGCTACCGACATCGCCTTCGCGCTGGCGCTGCTTTCCATTGCCGGTAAACATATCCCATCATCTGTAAAAGTTTTTTTATCGGCCCTGGCCGTTGCCGACGATCTTGGCGCGGTACTGGTGATTGCTATATTTTACAGCTCACACATTGCCTTAATGCCTTTAACCATTGGGGTTTGGCTGTTGGTTGTGCTACTTATAGGAAACAAAATGGGGGTACGGCACATTGCTTTTTACCTGATAATTGGCTTTGGGGTTTGGGTGGCATTTTTACTTTCGGGCGTTCATGCAACCATTGCCGGTGTATTGGTAGCCTTTACTATCCCGGCACGCACCCGCATCAACGAAAAAAGTTATGCCGATAGCCTCCGTAAGCTTTTGCTCAATTTTGAACAGGCAATTCCTAATAACAGCACCTTAACTACACCCGAGCAGCACGACACTATCGAAAAAATAAAGAAATTAAGCATGGACGCCGAAACACCACTTCAAAAGGTGGAATTTATGCTGCACCCATGGGTGGCATTTGTGGTGATGCCCCTATTTGCTTTGGCCAATGCAGGTATTGTGATCGGCGCCAACTTTTTTTCGTCACTGGCTAATCCGGTGAGCCTCGGGGTAACCATTGGCTTACTGGCCGGTAAATTTATTGGGGTACTGCTGGCTACCTGGCTTATGGTAAAACTGGGTGCACAATTGCCGGCAAAATCTACCTGGAAACAAATAGTTGGTGTAGCCTTACTGGCTGGTGTGGGCTTTACCATGTCGCTGTTTATATCTGGACTCGCTTTTAGTCATCCAGAGATGGTTGACCAGGCCAAGTATGGTATCCTCTTAGCTTCGTTAGTGGCTGGTGGGCTCGGAGTGTTGGTGTTGAGGAAAGCCCGATAGTGTTTTTTGTCTGAATCAGAATTTCCAGAATTAAAGAATTTTCAGAATTTATCTACTTTGCACGTCATCTTTTTTAAACTCACCACTCACTAATCTACTCCCTCAAATTCGGCTTACCATATACACTCAAAGGTGTAAGCCTGTCCTGAAACATTACTTGCGGACTATTATAGAATTTCACAAAATCACCGGCGCTTACCTGACCCGGATATGGCACAAAATAATGACTTGCAGTACCGTTACGCCAGGCCAGTACGTAGGATAGTTGATGTTTGGCCAGCGTGGGCAGTAAAACTTTTGTCCACCAATCGGCCTGGGGTATTTGCTCGTAACCGGTTTCGGGCAAACAGGCTACTTTGTGATGCTTGGCGGCTACTTCCTCTAAAATAGTAAGGCGTTTATCCAGTTTGGTTTGGTAGTCGGTAACGTTTTGGAAACAATAATTGTCAAAGCCCATAAAATCTACATATCCATCGCCTGGATAACGTTCCAGAAATTCTTCTTCTGAATCAAAATCAGCAGTTGAATATACGATGAGCAGGTTATGGAGTTTTTTCTTTTCACGCAGATAATCTATAGTGAAACGCCATAAGGCCTTAAATTCTTCAGGTGAGCTGGTGTTTTTACCCCACCAAAACCAATTGCCCGTAAGTTCATGAAATGGCCTGAACAATATGGGGATGGCTTCACCGCCAGAGCCTTTCAAATCGGCCATATAAGCTGCCGCTTTATCCAGCCAGGACACATAAACTTCGTGATATGCTCCACCCGGAATCAGCTCTTTAATAGTATGTTGAGTGGTATCCCAGGCTGTTTTGCCATCGGTGGGATTATCCATATGCCAGCAGAAGGTATTGATACCACCACGTTCATAGGCCTCTTTTACCAACTGCTTTTGTAGCTTAAATGGTACACCATTAATATCATTAATACTATCATGTTCAATTTTTGCCAAATCCCACCCATATATAGCCGGATAAGAACCTGTAACACTTTTTACATCAGACCCATTGGGCTCAAATTTCCAGTTAACCCCATAGGCAGTATCGTCATGATGACCAAATAAAATTCCTGCACCCAGCAAGCGCTGCATACTGAAAAAAAGAACGCTGGTTTCGGCCGTGGCTTTTTTATCACTAGGGCTATATAATTGTGCGCTGGCAAACAAATTGTAAAACAGTAAAAATAAAGCGGTAATGGTTATATACCTCAAAACTGGGTGCATACTAAAATAATAGGGCAAAAGTCAAAATTACTATTATTAAAACTCATGTCACCAAGCTATTTGTTTAATAATTTCAATGCAGGCACGCATCAAAAAATATTAGCCGTAACTATGCAACATACAAGGCATTAAATGCCTTGTTGCCAAATTTTACACTCCATTAACCATATTTTTCTGGGTGCATTGTTCAATATAAATTATAACTATTAGGTTTGCAGCCAATTGCGATTTTAACTTTTTACCCGAACGGTCAGAAACTTAAGCTCAATTTAATATGTTATTAAACCACCTCTCCTTAACTTACGGGAGAATGATTGGTGGTTTTGGGTTTGGCTTGTAAATTGTATAATGAATTCGACTTTGTCAGTCAAAAACATGAAATTGCCATATAATATACAAGGTTCAAACAATTGCCATAAGTTATTGTAGAGTAACCATAATTAATTTGTACAAATACTACTATATCATATTTAATGGATACAGCAGAAAGCGCAACAACGGTTAAAAAGAATTCGAAGTTTAAACAAAGCCTCATCAACTTTTTTACCGACCTGTATAAGATCAACCAGTTTATTTTACGCTTTTTCAGAGAGGCATTTGTACCTCCATTTGAACTGAAAGAGATTGTACGGCAGTGCTTTGAAGTAGGTGTGCGTTCCTTTACATTGATATCCGTAACAGGTTTTATAGTTGGGGTGATATTTACCAAGCAATCACGTCCGTCACTATCAGAATTTGGAGCACAATCATGGTTGCCGTCGCTGGTATCCATTGCCATTATGCGTGCGCTGGCGCCTTTGGTTACAGCGCTTATCGCATCAGGCAAGGTAGGTTCAAGCATTGGCGCCGAGCTGGGTTCTATGCGCGTAACCGAGCAAATTGACGCCATGGAAGTATCAGGCACCAAACCTTTTAAATTTTTGGTGTGTACACGCGTACTGGCTACCACCCTTACCATTCCTATCTTATCAACCTATACCGGTTTGATAGCTATATTAGGTGGATACTTAAACGTAAGCCAAAACGAAGGCACCAGTTGGAGCACCTTTATACAGCAGGTATTTGAACCCTTAACTTTTGTTGATTTTGTAGCCTCGCTAATCAAATCAATTGTGTTTGGTTTTACCATAGGTATTGTAGGCTGCTACCAGGGATACAACTCAACCAAAGGAACCGAAGGTGTTGGTAAGGCGGCTAATGGCGCGGTGGTGACCGCCATGTTCCTGGTATTTATTGAAGAAGTGATCATCGTACAGATAACCAGCTGGTTCCGTTAATATGAAAAAGACACACACACCAACAGATCATAGCAACCCGGTTATCAGCATTAGGGGGCTTAAAAAAGCTTTTGAGGATTATGCCGTACTGCGCGGTATCGACCTTGATCTTTATCAGGGCGAAAACCTGGTGGTGCTTGGTCGTTCGGGTACGGGTAAATCCGTACTGATCAAGATCATTTCGGGTCTGCTGAAACCAGATGCGGGCGAAATAACCGTATTGGGCCATAACCTGGCACAAATAACAGAAAAAGAGCTACAGGAATTGCGTGTGAGAATCGGCTTTTCGTTTCAGAACAGCGCCTTGTATAATAGTATGACAGTACGCAAAAATCTGGAATTTCCACTGGTACGTAACCGCAAAGGCATCACCCGGGCCGAGATCAATACTTCGGTTGAAACCGTATTGGATGCCGTAGGCCTGTCGCAAACCATCAATCAGATGCCTGCAGAGCTTTCGGGCGGCCAGCGCAAACGTATCGGTATTGCCAGAACATTAATCCTGAACCCGGAGATTATGCTGTATGATGAGCCCACTGCCGGGCTTGATCCGATAACCTGTATCGAGATCAATGACCTGATTAACGAGGTGCAACAACGATACAATACTTCATCTATCATTATTACGCACGATTTAACCTGCGCCAAACAAACCGGCGACCGGATTGCCATGCTGCTCGATGGGCAATTTCAGCGTACCGGTACTTTTGATGAGGTGTTTGATACCGACGATAGCCGGGTTAAACCATTTTTTGACTATAACTTTATTCACTAAGAACAGATATTATAACCATTATCATGGACGCAACAGAAAATAAAAAAGCAATTATAGTAGGCATATTTTTAGCACTCGGCCTCATTGTATTTATACTAGGGGTATTTACGCTTGGGGGCCAGCAAAAAAGCTTCGTAAAAAATATAAAAATAAGCTCCGTTTTTAGCGACGTAGCCGGATTAAAAAAAGGTAATAACGTATGGTTCTCGGGTGTAAAAGTGGGAACCATCAGCAATGTTAAATTCATTGGCCCATCACAGGTACAGGTATTTATGAATATTGATGAGGCTACGCAGCAGTACATACACCGTAACGCGGGTGCCAAAGTAAGCTCCGATGGTTTAATAGGCAACAAGATCATTGTGATTGATGGCGGTAGTCCACAGGCACCGATAGTACAAGATGGCGATGTGCTGCAGGCGGAAAAAATGTTATCGACTGATGATATGCTCAAAACCTTGCAGGACAATAATCAGAATTTGCTGGCCATCACCACAGATTTTAAAGTTCTGAGCCATAAAATATTGGAAGGTAAAGGCACAGTTGGCGCCTTAATGGCCGATAGTACTATGGCTATGCAACTGCGCGCCGCCATGCGTAATTTACAGGCTGCCACACAAAGCGCGGCAACTATGGCCGTGCAGCTTAATACTTTTAGCGCTAAAATGAATACCAAAGGTGGTTTTGCTGATAAACTATTGACTGACACAGCTACTTTCAATAAAATAAGCCAATCAGTAGGTCAACTACAAAAGGCGGCGGCTAATGCCTCTACCCTGACAGATAACCTGACCCGGGCCAGCAATAAATTGAATACTACCGATAACGCTATCGGCGTATTGCTCAATGACCCTAAAGGCGCTGCGCAGGTACAAACCACGCTAAACTATCTGCAGCAAAGCTCTGTTAAACTTAATGATGATCTTGAAGCGGTACAGCACAATTTTCTGCTACGTGGTTTTTTCAAGAAGAAAGCAAAAGCCAAGGCCGATAGTTTAAAAGCGCAGTAAGCATTCATAGCTATGAAAACGGGATGTATGGTATTGGGGATTATTGAGGCATGCGCTGCTGTATTGCTCATTTTTTTGGCATACCTTATAAAATACAAAAAACAGGTTGGCATTATTGCCGGTTATGATGAACGGACTTGTAAAGATAAAGACGGCCTGGCCAATTGGATAGGCGGCAGCCTACTGGTCACAGGGCTAATATGTCTTTTATTAGCTATCATAGCTACCTTGATGCCCAACCATACCGATCAAATGATGATTGCTTTTGGCGTTATCATACTCCTCTGGGCTATTATCGCCAATATTGGCGGCAAAAAATTTAAATCATGATCCTTTATTTACGCGCCCCTTTTTAATAGGATTGGGATCGGCGTTAAATAATCGCTTTTACTCCCGGTATTTTCACCAGTAAGTTGCCTAAGGCAAATGAACCAATAACAGCCAATGGTGCAACAAAAAGCAATTTAATGGCAGGGTCGGTATGGAAGGGCCTGAACAACATAGACAAGGATATCAACACCAAGGGATGAAATATATACACCGCAAACGTGGCCCGCGACATATTTTTCATAAACACCGATTGACTATTCCATTTTTGCCGTGCAATGCCCAACAAAGCTAAGATGATAAATATCCCGGTGAATTGCTCCCAGCAGGCATACATTAACGATTGCCAGTGCCCATCGCCATTAAAGGTTTCAATCGGGCTATTGGTTACTATTTTTATATAATAAATTATCGGGAACAATACTACAATCATAAGGGCAACCATAGCAGCAAAGCCCTTACCCATCTTATAACTTACTACTTGTAACCATTGCCCTCGCGAGGCTACTATACCTAAAGCAAATAAGGCGATATACTGTACAAAGTGTCCCAATTGAAAACCGACCGGCTTGAGTACCCAGCCAACCGGGAATACCGACCTCACCAGGTAGCTACCTAAAGCCAAAGTAAGCGCAAATAAAACAATCTTGTTTACCGGTGGCAATTTACCTGGTTCTGGTTGTGATGGTTTGCTACTTTTAAATAGCAACATGATACCCACATATAATAAACTGAAGGTCAGCAGAGCGGCTACAAACCACAATACTCCGAAATCTATCCAGGGGTGAAAACCGTGCAGGTAATCTACATAGGGAATATCATGTCCCAGTGCAAACCGGTAAACCAGGTAACTTAATACCGGCGACAGGACAAAAGAGTAAAATATGAGGGGGATGCCTAATCGCTTTAATCTATCGGCTGTAAAGCGGGCTGCCCTTTTTTTATGAAAAGACGATTCCGTGAAATAGGCGGAGATAAAAAAGAAAAAACCCATAAAAAACGACTGATTAGTAGCCACAAACAAGGTCATGGGTATTAATGCAGCGGTATGGGTTGTTTTTTCGGCATAATACCAGCCACCTGGAGCGCCATAGGTAATAAATGTATGATGCAGCACCACCAAAATGGTAAGCATTACTTTTAAATTATCTATATATATAATTTTACCGGTTTGTGTATTACTGCCAGCGGTAACGGGTGATACAACGGTTTGAACTTGCATTGGTATAGGTTAAAACGATATTTTATAATTTGATACATCTAAAGGATGCTTTTTTTTCAAATTAGTTACACCGCTTTGCAATTATTTGATCAATTGCCCTGCATTGCGCTTATCTGGGGGGAGTGCCATGAAGCTTTTATAGCTGGCATTCAAATAGTTGGTCAGGTTAAATTCGCTGGCGGTATAAACTTTAACCGATGGAATGTAAAGCAAGATAAAATTATCAAGATCAGTACCTTTAAGGGGTACGTACTTGGCTATGTTATCGGCAGTAAATATCTTGGCTATCTCATCACTGGTTTTTCCGTTCTCCAAAAGCTCGGCCTGCTTCTTTTTATCCTTTTCGTCTTTGTTCCAATAATGCAAGCGAAGTATTACGCCGCCTTTGGGATCACCTTTTGGATTAGCGGCACTGGGTGCATTACGCTGATAGATCATGGTTTGCCCATGAAACTCAGGATCCACATAACCGCTTGCAGGCTTTTTGATCTCCACATTGGTTACCTTAACCTCTTTCAATTCATTTTGCTTAGCTGTTATAAGCACCTGCATCCCGCGCAAATCGGTTACAACAACAGTATCCGGAAGATAAAAAGAGCTTTTAAACAGGAGTATGTCGCCGCCTTTGGCAGGGATGCTGAACTTACCTGCTTTGTCGGTTGTGGTAACTTTACCATTGGTTGAATTTTCCACCCGCAAACCAGCAACTACGGTATGCGACTTGATCTCATAAACAGTACCCTTCTGCACGCCCTGCCCATAGGCCAGTGCCGAAACAAAACAAGCGATCAATATAAGCAGGAGCTGACGAGGCATATATAAAGTATCCAAAATAACAAAACACAAATTTACAGATAAACTTTTTAACTTATTTTAACATATTAACAAACCGGTAAAAGAAAGAAGAGCGCCAACCGGTGCTCTTCTCATTAACAGGATACGTGATATTAAACGTATAACTTATTGCTCACTTTTTCCCCCTTCATTCTCTTTCTGTAGCTTTTTAAGCATTTCGGTGCCTATCAGGGCATCTATTATACCGTTACCTCCGTTGTCTTTACCGCTTACCAATATTTCTGGTACCAGTTTAATACCGGCGGCGGCTAAGGCTTCGGCTACACGTACAATGGCATATTGTTCGGTACCCATGGCTTCGGTTTTTTGTTTGGTAACCTCGGCTTCGGCCAAACCAATGGCTTTGATCTTGGTACTTTCGGCAATACCGTTCACTTCGGTAGCGTTGGCATCGGCTTTGGCATTCACTGTTTTAGCTTCGGCATCGGCCTTGGCTATGGTGATCCTTACTTCAGCATCAGCTTTGGCGTTAATGGTTTTGGCTTCAGCCTCACCATGTGAAGCAGCAACTTTTGAGGCGGCCATCTGGGTGTTGATCTCCACCTGGCGGGTTGATTTCACCACCTCAGGCTGCATATCAGCACCGGCGCGGGCGCTTTCAAATTCCTTACGTTCAATTTGCGCGTGGCGTTGTATCTCGTAGGTCACTTTTTCCTCTTCGGCCAATTTACGGTCGGTCAAGGTTTTCATCAGGGCAGCTGGTGGTACAATGTCACCAATCAGGGTATCCACACCAATCACGTTATAGGTGGTTAATACCGCACCGATATGATCACGGGCATCGCTTTGCCTTTGGATACGGTTAGCTAAGAAACCGATCACATCACTCTTTTGTGCCGAGTTACGGAAATAGTTGGCGATGGTAGGTTCCAATACCTGCGATACCAGATTTTTCATTTTACCAAAACGGGCTATTACTTTTGGCGCTTCGTTACGTGGCACGTGGATGATCTGTGACACATCCAAATTGAATGTGAAACCATCAGATGACCTTACCGTAATGGTACACAGGTTTTTATCCAGTTCATGCGCCTCGGTACGGCTATCGGCCCAGTTCAATACAATGTTGGTTGTAGGCACAATTTCAACCGCATGTGTGTAGATGTTGATAGGGTGTTTACCCGGATCGAGCGGATCTTCCCAAACACCTTTTTGCCCGCGATGAACAATGTTACCATGTTTAAAGGCATCGCCGCTGGTGTCTTTACCTTCGGGCCCAACAAAGGAGTTTACCACACCTACATAACCGATAGGTATATAGGTCATGTCTACCTGCTCAACAATTACAAACCAGGGGTTCAGGTAATAAGTACCGGCCAGAATCACGTCTTCCTGCAAACCTTTACGGCCACCCGCGTTAATGAATGCAATAGGATCCTGGTAGTTTTTATGGCCAGATACAGACTCACCGGCAATTTCGCCTTTGTCCAACGGCTCACCATCCAACGTGGTTACAATACCCACTTTGTTTTCATGGATCTGGGTGATAGGTACCATTTCAATCTCAAACAAAAAAGTATTGATACGGTAACTTCCCGGTGTAAGGAAAGCAGCCTGCGGACCCTTCTGACCATTGTTGTCAAGAAAGGCAATAGCGTCCTGAAACTTGTCGCAGTCAACAGGTTTACCCAACACACGGCCAGTATCCAGCGATGCACCGTCTTTAGCCTTTACCAGCCCCAGCTTGTTTTGCTCAATAACGGTAAACGGTTCCATGGTAATACCATACTGCCATGGCCATAAGCCCCAGTACAAGCCCGGCGCCAACGCTTTAGCCTGCATACCGGCCTCGCCATGAATGGCTATGATACGGCCATCGGGCAAACGCGACTTGCTTGACAAGGTGAATTTTTTGACCACCAGACCAATACGGTTATCCGGCACGATCACCATGCCGAAAAAGACGCGCAAAACAAATTTGTACATCAATAAAATCAGGACGATAGGCACAGCCCACCAAAGCATAACAATTAGATTGTTGTTCATTTTTTTTAAGATTTAGTTTTTTGATTTTTTTAACGGAACCCTTAAGGTGCGGGCCCTCACAATAACTTATAGCTTAACTGGATTGGAGTACCTTGGCTATATAGTGTCATTAAGACAGTTGCAATTACAGGATGTTACAACTTTTTTAAAAAATATTTTTGACCATTGATTTTTTCGATTTCGTTGATTGCGCTGAAGCATAATTTAATTGATTAAGGATTATAGGATTTTTGCCTAAGTTGATATTTTACTTCAACAATTCATAATGAATTAATTGTAAACAATTCAGTTTACCGGTAGTTAAATCAATAGTATCTCATTTAATCTTTATGGTCATGAATACTTCAACATCAAAAAACACCAGCAAAAAAACTACAGACGGTAAGGGCAGAAAGCAACTGGAAACAGAAGCGCCGATAAGCGAAAAAGACGAGGTAAAAAAAGCCGAGGAGAGAGTTAAAAAACACCTGAAAGGTAAGCACTGATTTTATACTTTAATGGTAATTGCATAGCTTAGATAAAATTAATGCTATCATGAAATTTCAAGGTTTTATATTATTTGCACTGGTGTTAGGTGTTATGGCATCATGCAAACCCGCAGTTACCACCCAGGCACTTACCGGTAAATGGAAATATATTAAAATAGAACACCCCAATGCCAGTCCGCCGGATACCATGAAAAAGGCCGAACTGGATGAGGTTGTGCCTTACATACAATTTACGCCCGAGATGAAATATGTGATTGTTTGGGGTGGCAAATTCCTGTCGCACGGTACCTTTACCCTTAACGGCAGCAATATGAATGTAAAAGAAGTACTGCCCGACGGCAAGACCCGAGATTTTGTCTTTTATGTATCCGAATTGACGGATGATAAGATCATTTTTGAAAGCACCGGACCCGAAGGATCAAAGGTTACGGCTTTGCGGGCAAGTAAATTTTAATCCCGGTTTTGTCATGCTGAACGCAGTGAAGCATCTATTATACAACTATTCCCGTGAAGAAGATCCTTCGCTATACTCAGGATGACAAGGTAAATAAATCCAAAAATATTTCATCCAAAAAGGTGATATATCTGTTATAATTTACACATCGTAATAAACAGTAAACAATGGATGCAGTTAATTTGGAAGAGCAGGTTGCAGAACGGCAGCAGCTTTTCATCGCACTATATCAAAAAGTTTTCCCGGCGGTGGCCCGCTATGTAAGCAAATGCGGCGGATCATTTGATGAGGCCAAAGATGTTTTCCAGGACGCCCTGCTGAGCTATTACGAAAAAAGCAGATCGGCCACAGCTGATATCAACACCAGCGAAGGAGCTTACATTTATGGCACGGCTCGGTACCTGTGGATAAAAAGGTATAAGGAAACTCAGCAAACTACAGAGCTGGAAGACAATGCCGCCTCAGATATGGCTATCGAAACCACCGTGCCCCTTGCTGAAGATAAATTACTACATTTTTTAGGAACCGCTGGCAAACGCTGTATGGAACTGCTCCGCTCCTTTTATTACGATCAGTTACCCATGACCAAACTAGCCCAATTGTTCGGCTTTTCGGGGGTACGTTCGGCAACGGTGCAAAAATATAAGTGCATTGAAAAAGTAAGGGAATCCGTTAAACAAAAAGCATTAACTTATGAGGACTTCCTTGAATAACATAGCACAAACCGAAGCCTACCTGTTAAAAAAGGCAAATCCGGCCAACTCCCTCTTGTTCGAAGCCCAAATATTGCTTGATCAGGATCTGCAGACCCGTGTTTCGCAACAGCAGCAAGTATATACCCTGGTACAGCAATATGGCCGCAAACAGGTAAAGGCCGAGATAGAAGCCGTTCATCAGCAATTATTTAACCAGCCCGAACATCTGAGTTTCAGGCAAAAAATAGCACGTATCTTTTTAAGATAGAATCAAGAAGCAAGAGTCAAGAATCAAGATTTCGTTTTTAAAATCCGAGACTGTTTTTCGTTGTCTTGACTCTTGATTCTTACCTCCTAACCACTAAAACACAAAAATTTATGAATATCGATAAACAGGAATTCCGCAAATATGCGGTCATGCACCATTCTATTGCCGGTACCCAGGTAGATAGCTTTATTTCGAAGGTCGAAAAAAGTGCCCTTCCCACCGCCATGACACCCTACATCACCGAAGAACGCGAAATGCGCGTAGCCCAGATGGACGTGTTTTCGCGTCTGATGATGGACCGAATCATTTTTCTTGGCGAAGCCGTTGATGATCATGTGGCCAACATCATCCAGGCCCAGCTGCTCTTTCTGCAATCAACCGATTCAAAGAAAGATATACAAATGTACATCAACTCGCCGGGTGGTTCGGTTTATGCCGGTTTAGGCATTTATGATACCATGCACTTTATAGGGCCCGATGTGGCTACCATTTGTACCGGTATGGCGCTCTCTATGGGATCGGTATTATTATGCGCCGGTGCTGCGGGCAAACGAGCCGCCCTCAAGCATTCCCGCATTATGCTGCACCAGCCATCGGGCGGGGCGCAGGGCATGGCATCAGACATCGAGATAGCATCCGTCCAAATACGTAAAATGAAACAGGAACTATACGAGATCATTGCCCAGCACAGCGGCCAGCCTTATCAAAAAGTTTATGATGTATCCGATCGGGATTACTGGATGACAGCCAGCGAATCCAAAGAGTTTGGGATTATTGATGAGGTGTTGGGGTAAGACTCTGGGATTTTTGGACTATTGGACTTTGGGATTAAAGACAAAAGAAAAAGGGATTAACTTATGAAGTATTCCTTATCCTTTGTCCAAAATCCCTTATCCTTTATCCCAAAGTCCAATAGTCTCCAAGTCCTTCATCAAAAACTAATGCGCTATCACACCCGCATCTGCCGATGCCGCTACTTTATGTTTAATAAACCGTCTGCCTATTAGCAAAGTTAACAGCGCCACAACAGCTGATGCAGCCATAACACCTGCCATAGGTAAGGCGCTATTACTTTTGATAAGTGTGATACCCACCGATGCCAGCGAACCCACAGCCATTTGAAAGGCCCCCATTAATGCGGAGGCCGAACCCGCGTTTTTAGTGAACGGCGCCAACGATAAAGCAGCAGTATTTGGATAACTGATACCCACACCGCACAATACACCAAATATCATAGCAATGGTGCCGCTAATATCAAACCAGTTATTGAAAGCACCTGTTAAAAACACCACCGATATACATACAAGCCATATGAGCGAAGCATTTACCAATTGCTCGCTTTTGTATTTCTTCATCAGGATACTGTTTACCTGGCTCGAGCCGATAAATCCTACCGAAAGTCCCGCGAATATCCACCCGAACCCTTTCTGGCTTACTTTGAATACTTCAATAAATACAATTGACGACGATGATACGTAGGCGAACAGACCCGCAAACGCGAATGCCCCGCAAAGCGCGTAAGTTAAAAACTGCGCATTTTTTAACACATGCCAAAAGTTGCGGATAATGGGCAATGGCTTTAAAGAATATGATGGATCGGGCTGATAGCTCTCGGGTAATAAAAATATAACAGCCAGCAATATTAATACGGCAATAACCGTCAATATTAAAAATATCACCTGCCACTCAAAGGCTGCTGTAATATAGCTACCAATAGTTGGTGCCAGCATAGGCGAAGCTCCCAGTACCAGGATCAACAACGAAAATACTTTGGCGTTATCTTCCACCGGAAATAGGTCACGTACCATGGCCATAGCCGCAACACTGGCTGCGCAACTGCCTATGGCCTGGAAAAAACGCATCACGATCAGCATCTCCAACGAAGTGGAAAAGAAACAGCCAATGGAGGCTACAATATAAAGGCATAGCCCGAAATATAAGGGCCGTTTACGGCCATACCTATCCAACAAAGGGCCGTACAATAATTGCCCGGCCGATATACCAATAAAGTAACTCGATAGTGATAAAGCCACCCTATCGGTACTGGTATGCAGATATTTAGCTATGGCTGTAAAGCCAGGCAGGTACATATCTATCGAGAAAGGGCCCAATGCGGTTAATGAACCCAAAATGAGTATTAGTGTTACGTAACGTTTTTTTGTCATGTGATTTTTGGCAGATGGTCGGTTTTTTGACCAGGGTAAACAGAATAATTACAGGATATTACCGGCGAGGTACAGAAGGATTTTTTACTACGAGTGGCCGGATAAAAACATAAGGCGAAAATAAAATTTAAATTCCAAAACGCGTATCGTTATTTTGTCATTTATTCTTTTTAGTCCATAGACTATGGATCACATAGTTCTATCAATCACTATCTATGGACTTGTCTTACTCTATCAATTATGGACTATTGACCATGGTCTATGGACTGCTTAAAAAGTTTCGCCCAGATTAAGATAGATGGCATTGTAGTTTTTACTTGCACCATAATCCAAACTGATATTGGTTCCGGATTTTTTATTGAATTTAAACCGAAGCCCTGTACCACCGGCGGGGTGCCAGTAAACAAAAGCATGGGTATGCGGCTCCGTAACGGAGTTTATATTGGCAAACAAAACAAAACCTAATAATCCATTACGGGTAATATCGCGCCGGTATTCGGTCTCAAAATAGGCCAGCCGCTGGCCGCGGTATCTGTTTTGCACAAATCCCCTGCCCGATCGTTGGTAAGGCTCCCAGCCCAGGCTGGGCAGGTTCAGATAAGGGGTACCGGGTGTAAGTGATGTCCAGAAATACGACCAAAACGCCAGCACATTTTTAGGCCCGGCATTGGTTAAGGAGATATACTTGCGCAAATCAATATATAAAGAGCTCCAGTTGGTATTGCTCCCCAGCATTTTGGAGTTTACCCGATAAATGATGTTAGCATAAGCGCCTGGTAAAGGATTGATGGAGTTTTTACGGGTATCATATAACAAATTGAAAGTTACGCCCGATGAAAAAACATTCTGATCCGAAGCAGTGCCGTATTTGTAGTTTGTAAAATTATGCAGGTTAATGTCTCCATCGCTGTCTATATCCTGGTAATAATCCAAATCGTAGCCTAATCCTGCATAAAAATAAGGCTCTATTCTTTTAAGCACGGTCTGATAAAAGCGGCCATAATTATAATTCACCAAAAACCGGCGACCTTCCGGCTGTTTGCCTCCAAGCCCCCAGGTATATTGTGGATATACCAATACCCGGGTATCGCCAACTATATTCCATTGATTATTATTGAGCCATATATTTGACCGGATAGGCAAACCATACCGCCCTTTAAAGTTAAAGTAAGGGGTAAATATAAAGCTCGACAGATTAGTTGTTTGCGGGTCGCCAAGATATACGGCCAAAGAAGTTGATGTAAAAAGCGCTTTACCGCCGCTTCGGCCATCGGACGAAGAAATGGGTAAAATGGAAAAATAGACTTTCTTTTTTTCAGTGGCTGATATCTTGCGTGGTTTTATTTTAAACAAAGATCTGGCTATATCAATTAAATCTTTTTGAGCCACTGTATCAGCAGGAGTTTTAACTGTGTCGGCGATGGTAACCGAGCTTTGGGCCATTACAACAAAAGGGAATAAACAAAAAAGTAATGCCGAAAGCGTTTTAATCATTATATATTAAACCTAATATGAAATGCTACTGTTTGTAAAATGCCTGTTATATTAACGCTCAAAACGGGGTTTAAATTTTCAATTCGATTATACATCTTAAATTATCCGTATAACGATAGCTGTTTTATAATACGGAATAGATGTACCGGAAATAACAATTCCTATCAGGATAACATAAAAAATGCCGTGGTTTATATCTAAACCGCGGCATTTTTTTATGATTAACATTTAGTGTGTGGTGGTTTTGGTGTAATGATGGTGATGTTTAGGATGCGCTCTGCGCCATGCGGCGCGACGTTTTTTCTCGTCGGCACGGCGTTTTTCGTTCCCTATAACATAACCACCACCTGCTCCGATGGCGCCGCCAATTAATGCTCCCCCAACATTATGACCGATAAGTCCACCCGCTACGGCACCGCCGGCACCACCGATAATGGCACCTTTAGCTTGCGGACTCATTTTTTTCTTTGTTTGTGCCTGCGCGTTAACTGTTAGCGTTAGCAGAAACGCTACAAACAGGCAAACATATATCATTAGCTTTTTCATAAAATATGTATTGATAAGTGTTAAAAATTATCTCTGAACATACTTATGCAAATAGCAAGCCGATTATATAAAAAAGCCTTTTTAATAACCTAAAAATGACATTTTACTTTAGGAAAGCTAGCACAGTTGTCGAAAACTGTATAGTTCTGGATGCACTATTATGATCGCCGGGAACATAATTGAGCTTGGAGCCAGGAATAAGTTTATTGAGGGCTGTCTCTGATCCGTTATCATGATCGTCGGTACCGCAAATGATCATGACGGGTATTTTTACTTTGGCCAATTCCTGCGGACTTGTTGAGGGTTGATATTTTTGCTGCAGCGCCAACGCTGTTACATCAAAGGCTGGATTACTGTGGATATAGTTAATCATGCCATCTACATCATGAAAAGTAGTATCGCCCATGAGCGCTTTGTAGGCATGGATACGCCTGGGCCACTCGGGATTGGTATAAGCATCGCCCATGCCGCCCATTACCAGTTTTTGTATCCGCCTATCCAGTACCAACAAACGGGAAGCAATAATGGAACCGCGCGAATAGCCTACTACATCATATTTTTTAAGCTTAAGGCTACCGGCCAATCCCATGATATCCTTAGCCTCGGCATCATTTGCATAGGCCGCATCGGTGTGTGGTTTATCCGACAGACCATTACCCCGCTGATCTAAAATGATAACCTGATAACCGGCCTTTAACAGATCTGGATAAAGCTGACCTTTTTTCCAGCCTTCTCCTGTACCTGAAAAGCCGTGCACTAATATCACCGGAAAACCATCCCCTTTTACCTCGTAATGTATTTTTGTACCATCAAAAGAAGTATAATAATTACCTGCCACTTGTTGCGAATAACTGTTATAACCAACCAGTAACCATAGCGCCAGGATATTAAGAATGATGATACTTTTTTTCATGACAACCGGGGATACTATTTTACAAACTGATTGATAATCAAAACACCTATTAAACCAATAACAGAAACTAACGATTCCATCATCGACCATGATTTGATGGTGTCCTTTATACTCAGGTTAAAATATTCTTTATAAAGCCAAAAGCCAGAGTCGTTCACATGCGAAAAAGCCAGACTGCCAGCACCTATAGATAATACCATTAAGTTGGGATTCACATGGTTTTGTACTACTAAAGAAGCCACAATACCTGCAGCTGTTAACCCCGCCACCGTAGCTGAACCCAGGCTGATACGGATGATAGCAGCGATAACCCAGCCCAAAACTAGCGGTGGCAGGTTCAGTTGCTCCAACTGGGCGGCTATCTGGTCACTCACGCCACTTGCGGTCAATACCTCTTTAAAAGCCCCTGAACCGGCAATGATCAATAAGATCAAGGCGATATCTTTTATGGCATCGGTATAATTAACGGCCAGCTGACTCATACTCCGGCCTTGTTTTACGCCTAAAGTAAATGTGGCCACAATAAGGGCAATCAACATCACAATAGATGGATCGCCCAGAAAAGCGACTATTTTTAACAAACCCGGATCTTTGATACCCAGGTACGGAAAAAATGCGGTGAGCATCAACAGCATCACAGGTAGTAAAGCAGTAAAGAAACTATTGAAAGCTCCAGGCAATTTTTCTTCAGGCAATTCTTCGGCCCTGAAAGTAGCCAGGGGTTCTGATGGTATTTTTTTTAGAAAATTTGCAAATACAGGACCGGCCAATATTATAGCCGGGATAGCTATCATTAAACCATAAATAAAAGTGGTAGCCATGTTGGCATGAAACAATACTACCAATGCCGATGGCGACGGGTGCGGTGGTAAAAAACCATGTGTTACAGACAATGATGCCAGCATAGGCAAGCCTATATATACTGCCGGTAATTTGTATTTATACACTACCGAAAATATAAGCGGAACCATCAGCACAAAGCCGATACCATAAAACAAGGGGATGCCAATAATAAACCCAGCTGTTACCAGGGCCCATTGTATATATTTTTGGCCAACTGCGTTAACCAGCACTTCGGCAATTTTTTGAGCGGCGCCACTTACTGCCACCAGCTTGCCCAGCATAGCACCCAGGCAAATGATAATAAGCAGCTGACCCATAATATCACCCATTCCCTTTTGTACAGAGGCTGTTACTTTATTGATGGGGATACCCAACATTAAACCGGCGGCAATGGATACCAAAAGAAATGCTATAAACGGATTAACCTTTGCCCAGCTTACTAATAAAACAAGCAGGATAATACAGATCAGTATAGTTAATAATGCCATGATTTAAACGGTTATATACAGGTAAGCAACATGGTGAAGCCAGGTGGCCTGTTATCTGCCTAAAGTAATAACAATATTTGAGTTTCGGATTTTTATAGACAAAACCGTTACAATTAATCGATCGGTGATTATAAAAGCAGATCCTGATCGGCACGTAAAGGCAGCAGGAAGTAAAATTCGGCGCCTTTGCCCTCTTCGCTTTCTACGGCAATTTTACCGTGATGCAGCCTGATGATCTCTGCGGACAAATACAAACCAACACCAAAACCCGATAATCCCCGTGTGTGCTCGTCCTCCACCCGGTAAAAACGCTGGAAAACATTTTGCTGGTCTCTGAGCTTTAAACCGATACCCTCATCCTTTACACTTACCCACAAATTTTCGCCCAACTTTTTGGCTGATATAGTTATAATACTGCCTTTGGGCGAGTATTTTACAGCATTGCTGATAAAATTACCAATCACCTGAGCTATCTTTTCTTTGTCGGCATAAACCTGTATAGTTTGTCTGCTTTTATAAGATAAAACGTGATCTGGCGCTATAAGCAATTTATCAGCCATTATCTCGGTAAGCAACTCATCAATATCAAACGTTTGGGTATTCAACTGTAATTTACCCGATTCAATTTTTGACATATCCAGGAAACCATATATCAGCCGGGCCATTTTGTTGATCTGATTTTCGGATTTTTCAAGAGCATTGATAAAAAACTCATTATCCGCTTTTTTAGCTTTTGCTACCAGTAACTGTGTATAGGCTTTCAATGAGGTGAGCGGCGTTTTTAACTCATGACTGGCCATAGCTATAAAATCATTTTTCATGATCTCTTCCTGTTTGCGTTTGGTAATATCATTGATAGTACCCAACATGCGTACAGGTTTGTGGTGTTCATCATACAAAACCTTGCCGGTTGTTCGTATCCAGTGTACAGATCCATCAGCCCATATTATACGCACCTCATATAAATAAACACCAGTTTTTATAGCATTTTTATAAGCAGTATTTACTATCGCTTTATCATCGGGATGTATCATATCCTTCAGTTCCGGATGCGTTAACTTATCTTCAGGGTCAAGACCAAATATAACTGAAAGCGTAGGCGATACAATAACATCGTTAGTCACCAGATCAAGATCCCAACTACCTATTCCCGTAGCTTCAATGGCCAGGCGCAGACGCTCTTCCGCGTCTTCCAGCAGGCGTCTGGCTATTACCTGCTTGGTTACTTCGGTAGCAATCACCATTACACCGGTTATATGATTTCCGCTATCCCTAACAGGCTGGTAAACAAAATCAAAATAAAACAAGTTAACATGTTCGTTGCGGTTAAGCTTGATGGGGGTTTCATAACCATAATGGATATGGCCACTTTGATAAGCCATCTGAACCAGTTTTAAGTAATCACAGGCTCCCTCTCCTTCCAGCGCAAGGCCAAGCGGCCGACCGATGATATCTGCCTGCTTTCCCCATAATTCAAGCACATGCATATTGGCCTGTTCAATGATGAGATCGGGCCCTTTTAGAAAACTGATGGCCACCGGAGCCTGGGTAATCAGATCATCTATGTATTGCCTTGCAGCTATATTTTGATCTTTATTTTTCAAAACTTTAATTAAAACAAAAAATATATAGAGGTTGGCTATTTTTTATAATTCAATGATATAAAAAATAGTTAACTTTGTGTGTTATTTACCCGATAAAGTTTTTAGCCCGATCCATAGCTTTTTTGCTATCTATGTATTAGTTTTACGTACTTGAGCGCCTTTCCAGCCTTTTCACTTTTTAATATTTTTTATGTCAAAACGTATTTTAGTATTGGATGATAATCAGGACATATTAGATATTGTACATGAAACCCTCACTTATGAACAGTTTGAGGTAAAAAGTACTTCGAACAGCCATGATGTATTACCTTTAATGGAGCAATTTCTCCCGGATTTAGTTATATTGGACTATCGGGTTTCTGGTACAACCGGAGGTGAAATTTGTAAAAGTATTAAGCTCCACAGCAAATTCAATAACGTACCGGTTATTATATTTTCGGCCTACCTTAATGGCGACGATCATTTACTCAATTATGGTTGCGACGGCATTATCAACAAGCCCTTTGATCTTTCAGAACTGGTTGAAAAAGTGAATAACTTGATATAAATTTTTTAAATACTCTTTTTCCCATGTACCCATAATTATTACTTTACCGATTACTTGTTTTTAACCCGGAGAATCAATCGAAAACCGCTTTTTTATCCACTCCTCCCAACAATCATTAACATACGGGTAAAAAACATTCCTCAAAATGCCATTTTATTGCCACATCCATTAAAATTTAGTTATAAAAATCACAATTAATTAATAATCAAGCATCCGGGTTAAAATATTGATAATTATCCTTAGATTTGTTACTAACAGGCTTTAATAAGGATTGATATACAATAAACCCCTGATCGTATATGGTTATTCCAGTAAATTCAATTGAATCTATCGGGTCTAATGGTAAAAAACTCCCCCTGTGCCCAAAATGTAAGGCTCAACTTGACGACCGCATACCAAGAGGCTTCTTCGTAAAAACAATACTTTTCTTTCTCCCCTTAAAACGTTACATCTGCTACAGATGCCAGCGTAAGACTTATGTATTACAATAATTAACCCAAGTATTATTTTTTATCACTTTAAATTAACACAAACATACCTATAAGTATGTTTTTATTAATTACCACCTTATATTTATAACAGGTGTTGTAATTTGCGCACTATTTTATTTGTAGTGACCGACCTAGATTCAAGCATCAAGAGAAAAAAAAAGTACCACTGCTCAAAATGTGGTGAGCCTTTCCATTTCCAGTTAAAGAGAAACTGGTTTGTAAAAAGAGTATTATATTTTTTGCCGGTAAGAAAATACTTCTGTGCTAAATGTAAAAAAGCATCGTATGTTTTTATTGATAAGTCCCATTCCTAGTTATGGATGGTGTTTATTTAAACAGGCATTAAAAACCTTTTGTATACGGCTTAACGCCTTTCACGAAAAAAAATCATTTTATTATTAAGTATAAACGACAATATTAAACTGTACTTTAAGTACTTAACTATTACTTTGGTACAAGAATTGCTAAATCTATCACAACTTGCTTTTTTACTATTTGAAAGCAATTTATAGATGATACTTAAAGATAAAATATGAGACGGATATTAGCGGTTGATGATGACAGTGACATACTGGAGGTTTTACAATACATATTAGAAGATTCCGGTTATGAGGTGGTAACCCTGGCCGATGGGCATTATCTTTTTGATAAAATAAAAGAAAGTCAGCCCGATTTGATTTTACTGGACATTATGCTGGGTAATTTAGACGGTCGCGATCTTTGCAAAAGTGTTAAAACCAGCCAGGAAACAAATGGGATACCGGTAATACTGATATCGGCAAGTCATGAAGTTTCCAGAACATTAAACCAAACCGGCGCCCCGGATGATTTTATAGCCAAGCCTTTTGATATTGATGTTTTGCTCGGCAGCATCAACCGGCAGTTAGATAGCGCCGCTTAAAATATAAAAACAAACCGGGCTGCTTAATTAAGCAGCCCGGTTTGTTTTTACGCACTATTACACTCAAACATTGATATTGAATTCCTTTTCTCTTTTGGCGCGGTTACGCAATTTGAAAAACACTATCAGGTTCATAAAATGCATGCCACCTAGTATCAGGATAATCCAGCCTACTTTGTAGCTTAAAACCTCCACCACTACCTGCGTACTCGCTATATTACCAGACTCTTTGAGTGCCAGGCTCATATAGCCTATATTCACCAGGTAAAACCCTACTACCAGCAGCCTATTTACAGAGTCGGCTAGTTCATTATTGCCGTGAAAAATGTCAACCAAAAATATACGTCCGTTTTTAAACAACACCCTGGCAACCCATATGGTTAAAGCGATGCTTACCAGCAGGTAAACAACGTAAGTTAAAATAAAGTAGTTCATGATTGTGATTATTTATATGTTATTAATTATTGAATTTTCAGAAAAAAATGAAATTTACGATTAAAAAAATATTATTTAAATATTTTAAATATCGAACCAAAAAACCAGTTCTCTTCGGCTTTTAGCATCGTGTCTAAGGTTTTGTTCACATTATTGGCCAATCTGCTAATATCAGTTACAGATGAATGGAATGCTTTAAAAGCCGGGTCTTTTTTATCGCCCTTTACCTCCGTTAATTGACCTAATATTTTAATCACGGGGTCAAGCTCCCGTTTTTTTCGCTCTTCAGCTACTCTTCTGGCAATTATCCAGGTATCTTTTTCGGCATAAAAGTATTCCTTACGCTCGCCCGTTTTATGTTGTTTTTCAACCAGGCCCCAATCTATCAGGTCGCGCAGGGTCATATTGGCATTCCCCCGGGATATACTCAGTTCAGCCATCACTTCCTCAGTGGTTAAAGCTTCTGGCGAAATCAGTAACAAGGCATGTACCTGGGCCATGGTACGGTTAATCCCCCACTCCGATCCTAATTTACCCCAGGCTTCAATAAATTTCAGCTTTGCTTCTGCCAGTTCCATATACAAATATAAATAACTTTTTAAACTTTCAAAAATAAATGAAAGATATTTTTAAATTTCGGATTTGGGATGTTAGATTTCGGATTTAGAAGGTTTGTCATGCTGAGCGAAGCGAAGCATCTATTGAACAGCTGGCATATTGAAGAAGATCCTTCGTTCCTCAGGATGACAACATAGTTTGATCGCAAACTGGAAACTACCTAAATCCAACCAGTTCTTTATCTATCTTTTTATTCCACTCCTCCTGCGCAGCTATATTCATTCCGTGAGCGGTTTCTGTATCGTACTGATCCTGCATTACATTCATTTCATGAAACGATTCGAGGTATTGCACATTGATTGGGCCATCGTAATTATCTACGGTAAATTTTTCTGCTTTCAGCTTTTGTTTAAATCGCTCTATGATGATCTTTACAATATCAAAATGCCGCTGTTCGTGGTTCAGATTGTAAGCGTTTTTGCTATCAGTCCTTACCCAACAGGCGCTTTTGGGTAAAAAAGCCTTCAAATCCAGGTGCACATTTACTGTGCTTTTATTTACACCTACATCTTCATTATAACCAATGCTGGGTAAAACTTCGGCTCCAAAGCGGCTATTGCTGAGTGGTTTGGCCTCAAAATCGTCCCACCGCAGAGGTCGCTTAAATGAGTAATAAATAGTATCCCCTTCTGGCTGTTCTGTATAATTAGTAAAACTGATCTTTACGTTCTTTGCCAGTTTAATATTGGTACCAGCTTCATTGTTTATCCAGGTGTTAAAAAAAGTAAGGCTGTACTCCAATGCATGCCGCAATACCATTTCGATATCAACCTCCTGATTAGCAAACCGGTTATAACCCGCACTCCCATTATAATCCGTAAGATGAATGTTTTGCCCATCCCTTTGCAGGTAAAAAGACAGCGATACTTTTACTTTACCTTCTACGTGGTTACCCGGCAGTTGTGTTTCATCAAGCCTGAATTTTTCTATATGAATAATAATCGGTCTTAACGTTCTGTCGGGCGGTAATGCGGCGTTCACGAATTGCCTAATAGCAGTTGAAGCACCTCCTTTAAAATCTACCGTATATTTTGTTGCAGTGCCGAGGCCCAGTGGTAATAACCAGGCTACTGCAGTATGATCAGACCGGTCATCTATGATACCAGCCACATAAAATTCCTTGGCAGTTACCGGTAAACGCTCATTATTTAAAACAAGCGGACCTGTTATTTTCTGAGCCCGTAAAATTGAAGTAGAAATTAAAATAATGATTAACAGCAACTTAATTCGCAGCCGCGCCAAATGCAAAAAGCTGGCTGTTAAAAACACCATCAACACAATACCTGCTACCATACTATATCACGCATAATGTTCAAATAAATTGCCCGTAAATGTTCTATTTGGTTACCTTTGGCCATCGATACCAGTGCCATGGTTTTTGTTCAACAATTTTAAAGTTTTCCACACACATATTGTCTTAAGTATTACCTTCGTTAATTAAACGTGTTATCCACATTTGTTAATTACTTATGTTAATAGCTCTTTTTCGTTTCGCTAATTTAGCACCATCGTTAGTATGCGCTTTATGATCAAAATAAGATACATTTCCCTATTAATCCCCGTATTTATTGTTTCAACGGCCAGCGCGCAGCAAAACCCATCTTTCCAGGTGTACCGCACTTACCATACGGCTATGGACCTGATGGACAAAGGTAAATTTGCCTCCGCTGCCGAGCAATTCCGCTCTGTTGAAGCATCACGCCTTAAAACAGCCACTCAGCCCCAGTTCGAATCGGAGCTATCGCTGGTTAAAGAAAACAGCCAGTACTACGAGGCTTTTTGCGCCCTTAACCTGGGCAATGACGATGCAGAAAGCATGTTTCTGCGCTTTATTAAGGAGCACCCCGAAAACCCTTTAACTAAGCTGGCCTACTTCCAGATTGGTAAATCGTATTTTAAACAGGGTAAGTATGAGGATGCTATCCGCTGGTTTGATAAGGTACAGGCTGGTGAGCTTAACGGGCACGATAATACCGAATACAAATTCCGTAAGGGCTATGCTTATTTCTCTCTTAAAGATTTTAAGAATGCCCAATTGCTTTTTGCCGAAGTAAAAAACAAACGCTCGGAGTTTACCGAGGATGCTACTTATTACTTTGCCTACATAGCCTACCTCAACAAAGATTATCACCTGGCACTCGCCAACTTTGAAAAGCTTAAAAACTCTAAAAAATATGAGCGGAGCTATCCATATTATATATCGGCAGTTTACTTTTTAGATAAACGGTACGACGATGTGATCAGCTACGCGGTACCTATTGTAAACAGTACCCATCAGGAGCACGAAACAGAAATGCTGCGCATTATTGCTGCCTCATACTTTGCCAAAGCCGATTACGATAACGCGGTTAAATATTACGACCGTTTCCAGAGCGGCGACCAGGGCAGAACCCAAAACACGCAGGATAGCTACCAGATTGGTTATACCTATTACAAGGTGGGTAACTACGCCAAATCGGCCACCGAACTGGAACGCTTAATAGAACAGGGTGATGTGTACAGCCAAAGCGGTAACTACACGCTGGGTGATGTTTTCCTGAAAATGAATAACAAACAAAGCGCGCGTAACGCGTTTTTGGCAGCCTCAAAACTTACTTACGATAAGCAATTACAGGAAGATGCTTTGTATGAATATGCCAAGCTTTCCTACGAACTCGATTTTAATACCGAAGCACTGGCGGCTACCCGTTTATATTTAAAGAATTATCCGCGCTCACGCCGTAACGACGAAGTGAAAGTATTACTGGGCGAGGAACTATTAAATTCCCGCAATTACAAAGAAGCGGTAGAAATACTGGAGCCAATACCCAACAAATCAGAAAGTGCACAGATAGCTTATCAGAAAGTTACCTATTACCGCGGTTTGGAGTTTTATAACGAGCGGGCCTTTGAAAATGCTATCGGTATTTTCTTGCGTTCGTTAAAAAATCCGGTCGATCCTAAAACCCAGGCTTTAACTACCTATTGGATGGCTGAGGCGATGTACGAAGTACGTAAATATGGCGAATCGGTAGAGAACTTTGAAGCATTTTTAAGCATGCCCGAAGCCAAAGAGACCGACTTGGCTAACTACGCCAATTATGCACTGGCTTACGCCGCCTTTTATGGTGAGCAATATAAAAAAGCGGCCAACTACTTCGAAAAATTCCTTCGGGGGGATGTAAAAGATAAAAACACCGAGAACGATGCGATAACCAGGCTGGGCGATAGCTATTTTGTATTGAAAAGCTACAGCACAGCGCTTGATTATTATAACCGCATTATAGCTATGCACAACCAAGGCGAAGATTACGCCTTGTTTCAGCGTGGTATGATACAGGGTTTACAAGGCTCGCTGGATACCAAGATCAGTACGCTGAATGATGTGTTGAATACCTTCCCGAATTCGGATTATGCGGATGATGCCTCGTTCGAGATTGCCTATACCTACTTCCTTAAAAATGATGGTGACAGGGCCAAAACGGATTTGAATGCCATGATCCAGAAGTATCCGCACAGCAGTTATGTACCGAGGGCACTGGTTACTATTGGTTTGATTGATTACAATGCCGGTCATGACGACCTGGCTGTAGAGTCATTCAAAAAAGTGGTTGCCGATTACTCTTCAACTGATGAAGCCAAACAATCGCTCAAGCAAATTGAAAAAATATACACCGATAAAGGCGATGCGCAAACATTTATCAATTACGCGGGCTCTACCTCTATTGGTAACTATACCACCTCGCAACAGGAAGATATCATGATCACCGCGGCCAACAACCTTTATTTAAAAGGCGACTGGCAAGGTACCGTAGGTGCGGTTAACGCCTATCTGGATAAGTTCCCGACCAAACAGATCTATGAAAAACAAGCCCGTTTTATCCGTGCACAAAGTTTAGTTAACCTCAACAGATCTAAAGAAGCTGTTGTTGATTATAACATCATTCTGAATGACTGGACAAGCGCCTATACTGAGAAATCATTGATCAGCATGGCTAAGCTGTATATCTCTCAGAAAAAGTATAATGAGGCCATCGTGTTCCTGAAAAAACTGGAGACCAATGCAGAGTTTAAGGAGGATTATTCGTACGCCATCAATAACCTGATGCTTTGCTACGCCCAAATGAACATGCCCGATGATGTGTTGAACTATGTGAAACAGATCAGGGGTAATGACAAGGCCGCCCAGGAAGATAAATTCCGTACAGGCTTATACGCTGGTGAAGCTTACTTGCTAAAAGGTGATACCACTGCAGCGGTTAAAGAATTTGATTACACGGTAACCAATACCAAAACTGTAGCCGCCGCCGAAGCCAAATACAACATTGCTAACGTGGAATACTTAAAAGGCAGGTACAAAACATCGCAAAAAATGTGTTTCGACCTGGCTAAGGAAATGCCGAACTATGATTACTGGGTAGCTAAAACCTATATCCTGCTGGCTGATAATTATGTAAAACTGAAAGATAACTTCCAGGCCAAGGCCACGCTGCAAAGTATCATTGAAAATTATAAAGGTAATGACGATATACTATCGACAGCCAAACAAAAGCTGGGTGTATTAACGGGTAAACCTGTAAAAATAGAGACTCCGGTAACCGATACAAGTGATAATAAACCGGCCCCGGCCGATACTACCAAAACCGGTCAAAACTAACAGGATGGCAAAGAATAATATAAAAAGACAAGCAATGAAATTAAAATATATCTATACGCTGCTTACCTTAATACTAGCATTATACTTTGTCCCTGCACAAGCGCAAACAAAGAAACCGGCCAAAAAGGCCACTACTAAAACAAAAAGCACGGCAAAAAAAGCTCCGGCAAAACCGGCAACCAAAAAGCCTGCGGCAAAAACTACTGCTCCTAAAAAAGCCAGCACATCATCAAAAAACTTAGGCGATGCAGCGGCCCGTGCGGCTGCTGATACCACCAAAAAAGGCGGTAGCGGCAACAATGCTGATAATGGTAGCAGTCTTTCTGAAGAGATTGTGGTAACTACTGCTTACAAACCAGTATTGGCTGATGCGGTAAAAATACGTCGCAATCCGGATTTGGAGGATAAGGTTCCATTTAAAGCCCCTTTGGTTTACACTCCTTTGGATAAAAGACAGGAGCAAAACTCCGAGATCAGGCAATTGGAAGCGATGAAGAGACCGCCAGAGCAAGACTCTATTCTATTAAACAATTATGTTAAAGTAGGCGCCGGAAACCTGAAATCGCTTTTTGGGGAAGCATATTTTTCTAACGGTCGCGACCAGGCGTTGCAGTTTGGCGGCTATCTCAAACATTTTTCACAATCGGGTTCATTAGACAAACAAAGCCAAAGCAAGGATGATGTTGGCATATTTGGTAAAAGCATCCTGGGCGATAACAACATCAGTGGTCGTATTACTTATAACCGCATGGGTACCAATTTTTATGGCTTCGATCAATCGGCTCCCCCACCCAGCACTTTTGTACCTGGCAAGCAACACTTTAACACCATTGGTGCCGAAGCCGAACTGGCCAAAAACTATAAGGATGTACAGAACGATTTTACTTACGCCCTGAAAATAAAAGGTTATGCCTTTAGCAATGCTTATCAGGCCAGGGAAAATAACCTGGTGATCTCGGGCTTTATCAACCAAACCGTAAAACAATTTTACGCGGGTTTAAGCGGATCGGTTGACCTGAACTCACAGAAGGATAGTCTTTACAAAATCGGCAATAATATTTTACGCTTAAATCCTTACATCAAATTTCAGGGTACCAATTATAAAATTGATGCGGGTGTAAACATCGAGAAGGAATTTGGCGAATTTGGCAAATTCTATATCTTCCCTGCTGCTAAATTAGAGGTACAGGTAATCCCGAAATATGTACGCTTGTTTGTAGAAGCCAAAGGCGATATCAACCGGACATCCTTACATGACCTGGCTTATATCAATCCCTTCATTGGTCAAAACATTGCCATCCAAAACTCGGTTGATCAGCTGGATCTTAGTGCCGGTTTAAAAGGCACCCTTGCTCCTGGCTTAAGCTTTAAGGCATCGGTGTTCCGCAACAGCGTTAAAAATATGCCGTTACTGGTAAGCAATTTCGACGCCGAAGTAAACAAGTTCAAAGTGATATATGACGATGGCAAAGCCCGTGTGAACGGCTTTAACGGCGAGCTTGATTTTAAAGCCAGCGATGATTTTAACATCTTTGGCCGCGTAGAGATCAAGGATTACCAAATGGCATCCGAAGTACAGGCATGGAACCTGCCTAAGTTTTTGTTAACCGCCGGTACTTCCATCAATATTAACAACCAGGTAAGTATTACCGGTTCGGTATTGTTCCGCGGCTCAACAAACGACAGGACATTTACCAACACCGGTGGCACATCAACTATGGTGCAAAAACCGATAGCCTCATTTGCCGACTTAAGCGGTGGTGTTCAATACAAGGCTACCCGTCAAATAACCGTATTTGTACAGGCTAATAATATTTTAAGCACCAGTTATCAAAACTGGTTATACTATCCTAACTACGGATTTAATATCTTTGGCGGCGTTGGGTATTCGTTTTAAATCGGGAGCGGGGTTCGTGCAGCGGGATTCGGGTGACAAGCCGCGGACCACATAACACGAACCCCGAACCGCGCGACACGAACCAATTTACCTCAAAGCCTTTTGATGTTTTATAATTAACCGTATTTTTAGCCAATGGATATAGCCAATTATTTAAGCGAACTGCTAGGCCGGCATAGCAAAGTAGGTGTGCCGGGCCTGGGTTTTTTTACACAGGTGCGTGTAAATGGTTATTATAACAACGCCGAAGGCAAACTATATCCGCCAGGCTATCAGGTACAATTTAGTTCTGAACCGTTTGAGGACGATACTTTGGTTGAGCATATCGCCCAAAAGAAAAACATATCGCTGGCATCATCCAAATACTTTACCGAAAAATATATTACCGGACTTAAACAGGATGCGGCTTTGAAAGAAGTTCCTTTTGCTAACCTGGGCTGGTTTTATATGAACAATGGGGAGATCGCTTTTAAACCTGGCGAAAATCATAATGAAGGGCCTGAATTTTATGGCTTTACACCCATAGCTATCAAAAAGCTGAATCAGCCGGAACCTGAAAAGCCAGCTGTGCCACTGCCATTTACAGTAGCGCCACAGCTAATTACTCCACCTGCGCCAACGGCCGATCAGCCAGAGGTATACGAGGATGAAGAGACGGAAGAAAAAACGCGTTCGGGAAGTCCGTGGCTTATCGCGCTTATCGTTTTGCTGGTTATCGCTGTAGCAGCATTCGCTATATATAAATATAACCCGGCTTTGTTCGGTTTTGGTAAGCAACCTGCAAAACCCGTTAACGGGCAAACAAAAACACAACCCGCTGCCGCTGCAGACAGTGCCGATGATAGTAATAAAACAGCCCCTCCACTTTTGGATACGGCATCAAAGGCAATTTCTAAACCCGATACTACGTTAAAGAAAACAGTAGCCACAGCCGATACTGCCGGTAAAACCGAATATGTTATCTTCGCTGGCTCATTTAAAACACAAACTAAAAGCGACGAAGCTGTTAAAATATTTAAAAGTGTTGGTGTAGATGCCCGCACATGGCATGGCCCAGGCTCAGGTAAGCGCATTAAAATTATTATTGGAAGCTTCAGTACATCTGCCGAGGCCGAGACCGAAAGACTTAAACTTGTAAAAGCAAAAAAAATAGATCAAAAATCCTACAGCAAAGAAATTAACGAAAAGAAATGACATTATTATTAATACAGCAGATAGCAGATACCGCGAAACACGTTGCAGACACCGCAGGTCACCTTACACAACCCATCACTACACAGCCCGAAGAGCTGCGTTTTGGCGATCTATTGATCAAGGGTGGCTGGGTAATGGTTCCCATAGGTATTTTGGCTGTTTTAGGTTTGGTGATATTTTTTGAACGCTATTTTACCATCCGTAAAGCTTCAAAGAACGAGGCCAACCTGATGTTACAGGTACGTTCCAGCATCCATTCGGGTAACCTGGAATCGGCTATAGCGCTTTGCCGTAATAATAATTCGCCACTGGGTCGTATGTTGCAAAAAGGCTTGTTGCGTATTGGTCGCCCCATCAAGGATATTGAGGGCGCTATTGAAAACGTAGGTAAGCTTGAAGTATCCAAGCTGGAAAAAAACATCGGTATCCTGGGTATCGTAGCAGGTATTGCACCCATGTTTGGATTCCTGGGTACTATTGCCGGGGTAATCAAGATATTTTATGATATATCTAAAACAGATAACATCAGCATGGGTGTTATATCCGGTGGTCTGTACGTAAAAATGGTTACATCAGCCGCAGGTTTGATGGTGGGTATTGTGGCTTACGTATGCTATCATATTTTGAATATGATGGTTGATAAGGTAATTTTGAGCCTGGAAACTGATGCTATTGAATTTATTGACCTGTTAGAGGAGCCAAGCAAATGAATTTAAGAAAAAGACATAGAGGTGCATCGGCAGAAGTTCATACATCGGCCATGAACGACATTATGTTCTTCCTGCTTTTGTTTTTCCTCATTGCGTCTACAGTTACCAATCCTAATGTGATCAAACTGGTACTGCCCAAATCATCAAGCGGGCAATCGGTATCCAAAAAAACCATTACGGTATCGGTAACCAAGGATCTGAGATACTATGTTGACAAAAAGGAAGTTCCGGTAGATGCCCTGCAAACTACTCTGTCTGGTTATAAAAACCTGGCTACAGAACTCACTATAGTTTTATATGTCGACAAAACTGTAGCCATACAGGATGTGGTACAGGTAATGGATATAGCACAAAAATTAAACATCAAACTGGTTCTGGCAACGGAACCGAAAGGGTAGCTTAGAGGTGCGAGTGCGGGATTAAAGAGCCTGTTTAATAGCTCTTCAAAATTAGCTCCCACACCCGCAACTGGCACCCCGCACTAATAAAAAAATGGACTACAGGGAAGAAAATAACTATCCAAAGGCATTTGCGGCAACAGGCATTATTTTGGCTGTGCTTATTGCTGCCTGTTATTTTATTGTATTTAAAAATCCACCAAAAATGGAGGATGGTACCGGGGGAATACTGGTAAACTACGGAACTGTTGACGAAGGTATGGGCAGCGATTATATGAATACCGAGGAACCTTCGGTTGCTGAAAAAGCCAATAATACCAAACCAGATAAAGTTACCCACGAAAAACCAACCGAGGATAAACCCACTCCGCAAACCAGCGACAAAACCGTAGTGACCCAAAATACCGAGGACGCCCCGGAAGTAGCCGCCCCAACAAAAAAACCAACCAATACCGTAGCTACACCGCAGCCAACAAAAACCCCGGCCAAGCCTACGGTGAATCAAAACGCCTTGTATAAAGGCAAAGCCACAACCGGCACCGGCGAAGGTGACGGAACCGGGCACGCTCCGGGCAACCAGGGTAAGCCAACTGGAACAACCCTTACCAACAACTATAACGGAACAGGCTCTGGCAACGGTGGTAATTTGAATTTAACACAGCGTAGTTTTGTTTCGCGTCCTAGCGTTGATGACGGAAATCGTCATAGCGGTAAAATTGTAGTAGATATCCTGGTTGATAAAGATGGCTATGTAATACAAGCCACTGCGGGCGCACGCGGCACTACCATATCTGATGCCAGCCTATTACAAGCCTGCGAAGATGCCGTGCGCAAATCAAGATTCAATGCCTCTGATACCGCTCCCGAAACCCAAAAAGGCACCATGACCTTTGTGTTTAAGGTAAATTAGATTCGGCTGATGGATCATAGCTAATGGTTCATGGCAATATTTTACAATAACAGGAATCTCAATCAAACACATCCGTATTACCTTTGCGCTCATTAGCGGTTCATCAGGTGTTACTATGAACCATCAACTATGAACCATGAACTACCAGGAAACCATCCAATACCTATATACCCAGCTCCCCATGTTTACGCGCGATGGGGCTTCGGCTTTTAAAAAGGACCTCACCAATACCATTGAGCTTTGCAAACGCCTGGACAATCCGCAGCATAAGTTTAAAAGCGTGCACATAGCAGGTACCAACGGTAAAGGTTCTACATCGCACATGCTGGCTGCTATTCTGCAAACAGCAGGATATAAAACCAGCCTGTATACATCGCCCCACCTAAAAGATTTTAGGGAACGCATCCGGGTTAATGGCCAAATGATCAGCGAGCAAACCGTGATTGATTTTGTTGAGGATCATAAAGCTGATTTTGAGGAGATAGCTCCCTCTTTTTTTGAAATGACCGTAGCGTTGGCCTTTGATGTTTTTGCAAAGGAAAAAGTAGATATAGCCATTATTGAAGTGGGTTTGGGTGGCCGTTTGGATTCCACCAATATCATCACCCCGCTCCTTTCGGTTATTACCAACATCGGCTGGGATCATATGAACATGCTGGGCGATACCCTGCAACTGATAGCCGGCGAAAAAGCAGGTATCATCAAGCCCGGCATCCCGGTGGTGATCAGCGAAACCCAGCCCGAAACGGCACAGGTATTTATCGATAAGGCCAAGCAGGAAGACAGTCCTTTTACTTTTGCCTCGGATATTTGGTTTATAGAAGAAAAAGCTAAAGTTCAGGAATCAAAACTTTTGGAAATTAAAGTTAGTAACTCACTACTCACTACTCACCACTCAGCACTTACTATCCAACTCGACCTCACCGGCACCTATCAGCTTAAAAACATCAAGGGTGTTTTATCGGCTGTAGACGAGCTGCGCAAACAAGGCTTCATAATAACTGATGAGCATATCACCACCGCGTTGAAGCAGGTGAAAA
>JACXTT010001098.1_pt1 | contig 46091 bp, 36 predicted proteins | sample 9270951 | NCBI WGS metagenome assembly JACXTT01 (sample SAMN15532306, study PRJNA645909) | rock metagenome | isolation source: weathered quartz diorite | place: Puerto Rico | collected 2017-06-21 | reverse complement strand
TGGGTCGGTTGTTGGGGGGGGATTGGGGAAGGGGAAGCGTTATATTCCCCGCCGAAGGGCTCGGGGGGACGGGCCCTGCGGAAGAGGGGACCGGCGCGCGTGGCGCCACTCCGGGTTTTGTCGCCGCCATGCGCGAGGTGGTGGACCGGGCGCGCGCGCTCTTCCTCGAAGGGCTGCCGCTGGCCGGCATGGTGGACCGGCGGCTGGCGGTGGATATCGAACTGTTCAGCCGCGGCGGCATCCGCGTTCTGGATAAGATCGCGGCGCAGGGCTACGACGTGCTCTCGCGCCGTCCTGCGATTTCGAAAACCGAGCGGGTGTGGATCCTGCTGGGCACGCTGGCGCGGGCAGCCCTGGCACGGGCGGCGTGATGCCCGCGCTCGACCAGTCGTACGCATTCTGCCGCGGCGTCGCGCGTAAGCGCGCAAGAAATTTCTACTACTCGTTCGTCCTGCTGCCGCGGGAGCAGAGCGATGCCATGTGCGCCATTTATGCCTTCATGCGATATTGCGATGACCTGAGCGATGAGCCCGGCGCCTCGTGCGAAGCCATGGAACGGTGGCGCTGCGCGCTGGCGGATGCGCTTGGCGGCAAGTTCGACGGCTATCCTGCCTGGCCGGCCTTTCACGATACCATCCGGCGCTACCAGATCCCGCACGAGTATTTTTTTCAAATCATCGAAGGCGTGACGTCGGACCTGGAGCCGCGCCGCATGGGCACCTTCGAGGAGCTGTATCGCTACTGCTATCAGGTCGCGTCGGTGGTGGGGCTCAGCATCATCCATGTATTCGGTTTCAATTCGCCTGCCGCGATTCCGCTCGCCGAAAAATGCGGGATTGCGTTTCAGTTGACGAATATCTTGCGGGATATCGGCGAAGACGCCGCGCGCGGGCGCATCTATCTGCCGGCGGAAGATCTGGAGCGCTTCGGCGTGAGTGCGGAAGATCTGCGGGCCGGCCGCCGGACGGAGGGATTCCTGCGCCTGATGCAGTTTGAAGCGGCGCGGGCCCGCGATTACTACGATCAGTCCGCGCCTCTGACGGAGCTGGTCCACCCGCGTAGCCGGCCGGCGCTGCGCGCTCTCATCGGCATCTATTCACGGCTGCTCACGCGCATCGAAGAACGCAATTTCGACGTGTTCTCGCGGCGAGTATCCTTACCGGCGGTGGAGAAGTGCTGGATCGTGCTGCGAGCGTGGGCGGCCTGATCTCTTTGGCGTTACCGGCGGCTCAGCCTTCGAGCGCGCGCGCCAGCAGCCCGGCAAACTCCTCGGTCTTGCGGCCCACGCGTTCTTTGAGGGTGCTGAGGTCCCGTTCGAGAGCGTGGAGGCGGTCTGCCAGGTGCAGGCAGGCAAGCACGGCGACGCGGGTCGAATCCGCGCTAGGGGCTTTGGAGGCGATGGAATGCAGCAGTTCGTCCACGTTCTGCGCCAGTTCCTGCACTTCGCGAGGATCCTCCCCGGCCAGCAGGGTGTAGGGCTGGTTCAGGATGGTCACGCGAACGGGACGTTTTTCATCCATCGCGCGTACGCTCAACCGGCGTGCAGCTGGTCGATGTGGCCGAGCAGCTTTTCGATCCGCCCGCGCACCTGTTTTCGCTCGGCGCGAAGGGACTGCAGCTCTCCTTCGATCTGCTCCATTCGACCCCGTGCCTCCGCCGCTTCCTGAAGCGCGGCGTCATTAGAGGTGTGCAGCGCCTTGTTCTCGCCGCGCAGATTTTCGTTCTCCTGGCTTAGCGCATCTTTTTCGGCGCGCAGTTGCGATACCAGTTCGACGGCTTTGTGGATGCGCTCTTCGAGCGAGGCCAGCGCGTCCAGTTCCTGGTGCGGCGCAGCCATCAGCCCGCGGCCTCCAGCGCCGCTTTGGCTTTGTCAACAAGCTGCCGGAAACCGGCTTCGTCCGCGGCCGCCACTTCGGCCAGCACCTTGCGGTCAAGCGTGATGCCGGCCTTCTTGAGGCCGTTGATGAACTTGCTGTAAGAGATTCCCGCCGCGCGGCATCCGGCGCCGATGCGAACGATCCACAGCGCGCGGAAATCGCGCTTCTTCTGGCGGCGGCCGATGTAAGCGAACTTGAGCCCGCGCTCCACAGCCTCCTGCGCCGCGCGATGCAGCTTGCTCTTGGTGAGAAAATAGCCGGACGCCCGCTCGAGTGTTTTCGCGCGGGAGGCTCTGCGTTTGGTTCCTCGTTTGACTCTGGGCACGTTTCAGTCTCCTGATTGGATTGGTTGCGGCGAGTCGGGCACGTGCCACGCGCTCCGTCCGCACGCTGCGCTCCCCTAGTAGGGAATCATGCGCTTTAACACAGGCTGGTCGGCCTTGTCGGCCACCACCTGCTCATGCAACTTCTTCTTTCTCTTGCGGCGCTTCGACGTCAGGATGTGCCGCACGAAAGCGTGACCGCGCACCACTTTACCCGTCCCGGTCTTCTTGAAGCGCTTGGCCGCACCTTTGTGGGTCTTCAACTTCGGCATAAGAATGGTTCCTCGGGGGAACTGCGGAAAAGGTGATTATAGCATGGCGGGCCAGGCGTTATACGATGGTTTGGAAATGCCGAGCCGTTACGGCTGGATGGCCGATACCGATCCGCAAGCGTTTCAGGTGCTCTTGGAATTGCGGCGCAAAATGACGTTTGACGAACGGTTCCGGCAGGTGCTGGAGATGGCGGAAATGGTGCTGCGAGGCTACCACGATCGTGTGCGCCGGGAGCACCCGCAGGCCAGTGAACGTGAGATCTTCCTGCGAGCCGCGGCCTTGCGGCTGGGCAATGAGACGGTGCGCCGCGTCTACGGCTGGAGCCCGGAAGGCGGAACTAAGGCATGACTCCGTCGCCCGGGGAGGGCTTGCTGCGCCTGCTGGAGCGAGCCCTGATTGAGGGCCGGGAACCGCACTAAACCTGTCCCTCTTTCCACTCCTCGTACCACGCCATCTGAATGGCTTCGAGCTTGCCTTCGTTCGAGCCTTTCGGGTCGTCGCCGAATTCGTCGAGCTCCGTAACCCATTTATGCAGATCGGTGAACCGTACCTTTAGCGGATCGGTGTCCGGGAATTTTTCGTACAGCGCCAGCGCGAGGTCTTCGGTTTGGTCCCAGGTGAGTCCCGGCATCAGATCTTGGTTCCTTTCAGAGCGCTCGAAACCGCCGTATTGATCATATTCTCGGCGAGCTTCATGGTGACGTTGTTCAATTGGTCGATCTTGGCGCGGATCAGCAGATGATCGTCGCCGTGATACACCACCAGCAGTTCGTTCAGCGCCCGCGTGATTTCCCGGCGCTCTTCGTCGCTCAGATCAAGGTACGCGTCGTTCTGCTTGGCGTTGTCGACTGCCGCGAGAATGCGGTCGGCCTCCACGCGCGCCTCCGCCACCTGCCGCGCATTGAAATCTTCCTCGGCGCGATCGATCGATTCCGAGATCATCGCCTCCACCTGCTCGTCGGTGAGTCCATAGCTGGGCTTGATATCGACTGACTGTTCCTTGCCGGTGCGCGCATCCCGCGCCGTGACGTTTAAGATGCCGTTGGCGTCAATCAGGAAACGCACCTCGATACGCGCCATTCCGGCGGGCAGCGGGTCAATCTCTTTCAAGTCAAAGCGTGCCAGGCTGCGGTTGTCTTTGGCCAGCTCGCGCTCACCCTGGAGCACGTGGATCAGCACGTTGCGCTGTCCTTCTACGGCGGTGGTGAATGCTTCGGTCGCGCTCGCCGGTATCGTCGAGTTACGGTGAATCAGCTTGGAAACCACGCCGCCCATGGTCTCGATGCCCAGCGAAAGGGGCGTCACGTCGAGCAGCAATTGGTTTTCGACGGTGCCCGCAAGAATCCCCGCCTGCACTGCCGCGCCCAGTGCCACCACTTCGTCCGGATTGAGATGGGTGTGCGGCTTCGCGCGGAACAGCGTCTCGACAGCATTACGTACCATGGGAATGCGCGTCGATCCGCCGACAAGCACCACCTCGTCAATCTGCTCCACCGTCACGCCGGCGTCTTTGATGCAGGCGCGGCACGGTCCGAGTGTGCGGTCCACGATATCGGCGATCAGCTTCTCGAACAGCTCGCGCGTGATTTCCCGCTGATAGTGCTTGCCCTTGTAGTTGAGCTCGATATTTGTTGCGGGCACCGACGAGAGCCGCTCTTTCGCCTCAATCACCGCGCGCCGCAGCGTCTGCACGGCGTCTCCGTAATGTGAAATGTCTTCGCCCCACTCGCTGTGAATGTCTTCGAGCGCGATGTGGATCAGGCGGTTGTCGATATCATCGCCGCCCAGGTGCGTGTCGCCATTGGTGGCCAGCACCTCGAAAATGCCGTCGTGCAACTTGAGGATCGAGATGTCGAAGGTTCCGCCGCCCAGATCGTAAACCGCGACGATGCCGTCGCGCCGCTTGTCGAGGCCATAAGCCAGTGCGGCCGCGGTGGGTTCGTTCACCAGGCGCAGCACTTCGAGGCCCGCAATGCGACCGGCATCTTTCGTCGCCTGGCGCTGGGCATCGTTGAAATACGCCGGAACCGTGACCACGGCCTTGGCAGCCGGCTCGCCCAAGAACGCTTCGGCATTCTTCCTGAGTTGGCGCAGGATGAAGGCGGAGATTTCGGGCGGAGTAAACGTGCGCTCGCCCAACTGGATGCGGATCACCGCTTCGCTGCCTTCGGCGATGCGGAACGGAAATAGCTTCAGCTCCTCCTGCACATCACCGACGCCGCGCCCCATCAGTCGCTTGATCGAGTAGACGGTGCGGTCGGGCTCGTCGACCAGCGCCGCGCGGGCCTTGTTGCCCACGACAATGTCGCCAATGCGAGTGAGCGTGACCACGCTCGGCACCAGTTTGTCGCCGTCCTCGCCGGGAATGACGCTCGGGTGGCCGGCCGGGTCCATGTACGCCACCAGGCTGTTGGTCGTGCCCAGATCGATACCGACCACGCGTTCCTGCTTGCCGAAATCGATCTGCAATGGCGTCATACCGTAGCCCCGGTCAATTCCTTCTCCACTTCATTTACGAGATTTCGAATGTAGCGCCGCCGATTCAGCAATCCGCGAATCTCCGCCAGCACGTTGCCGTCGCGCGTCTGATCGTACTCGGCAAACTTGGCCTGCAGCTCAATGTCAATCTGGCCCCGCATGCCAACGAACTTGTTGCGTGCCTCTTCAAGCGCCGGCCGCGCCGCATCGTCGCCTCCACGCAGTTCCTCGAGCGCCATGTTCAGCTCGAAAACTTCTTCCAACAACTCCGGCGGAACATTCTTCGACCCCTGTTCCCCAATGTCGAATCCGTTTTCCTTGAGCAGGTACTCAGCCCGTGGCAGGGGATCGCGCAAGGTGCGGTAGGCATCATTCAGGATGGCCGTGGCATCCAGCGCATACTGCTGTTCTTCGCGGCTCTTGAGAGTGTACCGGTCGGGATGATACTGCCGGCTCAGCGCATAGAAACGCTTCTCCAGATCTTTCACTTCCAGATCCAGCCGGTGTTCCAGCCCAAAGAAGTCGTAATAGTTTGAGGGAAGGGGACTCATTTGAGATTTCTCTGCGCCTCTGCGTCTCGGCGGTGAAAATCAGGCCGAAAACGAAGTGCCGCAGCCGCAATTTTTCTGCGCGTTGGGATTCTCGAACACAAAGCCCGATTGCATCAGCGATTCTTTGTAATCGAGCGTCATGCCGTGCAGATAGAGAAGGCTCTTGGGATCGACGACGACCTTCACGCCGTCAAATTCGAAGACCTTGTCGGTAGGCCGCTGTTTCGTGTCGAACTTGAACTGGTAGCTGAGGCCCGAGCAGCCGCCGCCCAGCACGCCGAGACGCAGCACTCCCTCGACGCCCTGCTTGGCGAAAGCCTGCCGGATCTTGTCAATCGCCTTGGGCGTGACCTGGATCACCGGTTCAGACTTCGCCGCGGGTTGCGGTGGCGACAACTGCACGACCTGGTCGGTTTCGGGCATTATGCCTGCGCTTCTACCGGCTTTCGCTCCGTCTGCTTCTTTTTGTAATCGCCGATCGCGGCCTTGATGGCGTCTTCCGCCAGCACCGAGCAGTGAATCTTCACTGGCGGCAGGCTCAGCTCGTTGACAATGTCGGTGTTCTTGATGGCCAGGGCTTCATCGACGGTCTTGCCCTTCAGCCACTCGGTGGCGAGGGAAGAGCTGGCGATCGCGCTGCCGCACCCGAAGGTCTTGAACTTGGCGTCGGCAATGACGCCGGTAGCTTCGTCCACCTTCACCTGCAGTTTCATGACGTCGCCGCATTCCGGGGCGCCTACCATGCCCGTGCCCACGCTCGGATCGCTCTTATCGAACGAGCCCACGTTGCGCGGGTGATTGTAATGATCCAGAACCTTATCTGAATAAGCCATTGTTTCTCCTTCTATATTTTATCGTGGGCCGTAGTTATTCCGCCGCCCACTGAACTTTACTGAAATCCACGCCTTCTTTAGCCATCTCGTAAAGCGGCGAAAGCTCGCGCAGCTTCCGCACCACTTCGATCACGCGCCCGGCCACGTAGTCCACTTCCTCTTCCGTGTTGAACCGGCCCAGGCCGAAGCGGATCGAGGTATGCGCCAGATCGTCTCCCACTCCCAGTGCTTTAAGCACGTAACTCGGCTCGAGGGTTGCCGAAGTGCAGGCCGAACCGCTCGAAACCGCCACGTCGTTGATGCCCATCAGCAGCGATTCGCCTTCCACATACGCGAAGCTCATGTTCAGGTTGTGCGGCAGCCGGTGCTCCATCGAGCCGTTGATGAATACTTCGTCCAGTTCGCGCTCGAACGTGTTCTTGAGCTTGTCGCGCAGGTGGCTGAGCCGCTTGGACTCCTCCGGCATCTCCCGCTGGCAGATACCGCACGCTTCGCCCATCCCGACGATGCCCGGCACGTTCAGCGTCCCCGACCGCATGCCGCGCTCGTGTCCGCCGCCATCCATCTGCGCCGTGATTTGCACCCGCGGGCTCTTGCGCCGCACGTACAGTGCGCCGACACCCTTTGGCCCGTAGATTTTGTGCGCGCTCATGGACATGAGGTCGATATTGTCCTGGATCACGTTCACCGGAACTTTGCCCACTGCCTGCACGCCATCGGTGTGGAACAGCACGCCCTTTTCATGCGCGATCTTGCCGATCTCCTTCACCGGCTGGATCACGCCGATTTCGTTATTGGCGTACATCAGAGTGATGAGAATGGTTTTGTCGGTGATGGACTCGCGCAGCATGTCCAGATCTACCAGGCCGTCGGCTTTCACCGGCAGATAGGTCACGCGATAGCCGTGTTTCTCGAGCTTCTTACAGGTGTCGAGCACCGCTTTGTGTTCGGTTGCGGCGGTGATGATATGGTTGCCTTTTTCGGCATACATCTCGGCCACGCCCTTAATGGCGAGGTTGTCGGATTCGGTCGCGCCGCTGGTGAAAACAATTTCCTTCGTGGTCGCGCCGATCAGATCGGCGATCTGCTTGCGCGCATTATCCACCGCCTTCTCCGCTTCCCACCCGAAGCTGTGGTTGCGGCTGGCGGCGTTGCCGAATTTCTGGGTGAAGTATGGCAGCATGGCGTCAACGACCCGGGGGTCGGTCGGCGTGGTCGCGTGATTATCAAAATAAATGGGCGTTTTCATGAAGTTTCCTCATAGAACGTGCAAGGACTCAAGTGGATCGGCCGCAAGCGCAGGCTTGCCGCCCTCGGGACCGCATAAGCTTGCGTCGCCGGCCATCTCGGAAATTGTGATGTGGTTGAGCAGATCCAGGATGGCTTCATGCACTTTGCGCAGCGGTTCCCGGACGGTGCATTTTGCCGATTGGTCGCAGTGCCCGTGGGCGGTAAAGCAGGTCGTCAGAATAATGGGCCCGTCGATGGCGTGAATCACCTCGAGCGCGCTTATTTTTTCCGGTCGCCGGGCCAGTTTGTATCCGCCGCTCGATCCGGATACCGAAACCAGCAGACCAGTCTTGGTAAGCTTCTGCAGAATCTTGGCTAACAGAGGCAGGGGAATGCCGTAAGCGTCAGCGATTTCCTTGGCGCTCGCCGTTCCCGTGCGGCCCCCGACCGCCAGATGTCTGAGGGCGATCAGGCCGTAGTCCGCCTTTTTGGTCAGCTTTAACATGGGGATATACGACTAGTTCGGTCCAAGATCAGTATACTAACAAATCCCTATGCTGGTCAACCACTTAAATTACGACCGGAAGCATCGTATATGACCATATCTGCACGGATGCCACCATGGGGCGCAAGGGTTCCGAAAAAATGGGAACTTGGCTGTTTTTTTGGAAATCCCAGCACCTTTTCTAAGGTCTAAATCTATTCAGAATCAGTGGTTTACTATTGGCGTCCTACGTGCATTCTGTCTGCTGGTCAGGCTCATATGCTCCAGAAGATCGGGGATAAATTCGTACTCGGCACGGTCGCTTACCTCTTCGAGCTCGCCGTCAGCGTCCTCAGGCAGTTCAAGCGCGCTTGAAGCCGTTATACTGGCTCCAGTAGCGCAATTCCATGTTGCGAAATATCATCAGCGTAGACGTTGAAGAATATTTCCATCCCACAGAGGTCGCCGCATTCGTCAGCATGGAACAATGGGCCAAACTACCCTCGCGGGTTGAACCGCAGACCCGGCGAGTACTGGATATTTTTGACCGGCACCGGGTGAAGGGGACGTTCTTCGTGCTGGGCTGGGTGGCGCGCCATTATCCCCGGCTCATACAGGAAATCGCCAACCGCGGACACGAGATAGGCTGCCACAGCTTTTCGCACCGGCTGGTCTATGACCTGACGCCGGCTGTATTTCGCGACGATACGTGGCAGGCGATTCGCGCCATCGAGGATGCTTGCGGGATGACCCCGCGAGTTGACCGCGCCCCGAGCTATTCCATCACCGCGCGCTCCATGTGGGCGCTCGAGGTCCTGGTCGAGTGCGGTTTCACGCATGACTCGAGTATCTATCCCATCCAGCACGATCGCTACGGCATCCCTGGATTCGGCCGTCATGCCCGTACGCTCGCGACGCCCTCGGGCCCGATTATCGAGGTGCCCATTGCGACCGTGAGACTTTCCGGGGGTACGGTAGCGCCGGTGGGTGGAGGCGCCTACTTGCGTGTTCTGCCCTATCGCTATACCGCCGCCGGAATCCGCCGGATCAACGAGATGGACCGGCAGCCGGCCTGCATGTACTTTCACCCCTGGGAACTCGACCCGGAGCAACCGCGTCTGGCGCGCGGATGGGTCTCGCGCCTGCGCACATATCATGGGCTGCGCTCGATGCCCCAGAAGCTGGAACAGCTGCTTTCAGATTTTCGATTTGGCACTCTCACCGGCGCCGAGGCTGCGTCCCCGGCCCGTACAGCTCAAGCCTGAAGCTGTTTTTCGGAGTCTTTGTAGCGAATGAAGCTGAAGGTCAATGGGACGAGGGACGCCGGCAGGCTGCCATCATCGACAGCCACCATCACGTGAATATATTTTCCCGTGTTCTCCAATAGCTCCACTTCCACCTGGTACTTCCGGGACTCGAATTCGACTTCATAGACCTGCCCGGCAGCCAGCGTGGAGACAAGTTGTTCATACGACATCGACGACCAACGCTGGCTCTCGGCCTCCAGGACGGGCCGCCATTGTTCCCGACGGGAGCTCATCGCCTTCGACGATATCACGCCATCCATCGCGCGAAGAGGGCTGATATCCTTTAGGTCCGATGGCGCTCAACAACGCGAAGCTGCTGTTGCGATTGCTATGGCAGCCCGCCAGCGCCATGAGCCAGATTCTGGATCAGGGCAGTCTGCTGTTCGCCAGCATCGCCGTGCTGGTGGTGTCTCTGCTGTTGCAGTTCAGGTGGTTCAGCTTCTACACCCCGCTTCTAGTGCTGGCTATTGTGTACGTCCCCGGCACTTTGCTTGCGACCAATCTGATTGCGCGCCTGGGAGGGCTGGGTGCGGTCTTCGAGCGAGATTATTCTTCACTGCTCACCTGCGCTTCGATGGCTTGGGCGGCGGTAAACATACCGCTCGCGCTTATCGCCAGGTTAGTCCCGCTTCCGGTGCTGGGCGCCGTTGCAGCGCTGGCGTATCTCTACTTTGCGGTGCTGATGTTTTTCGCCGTGCGAACGGTGTTTGGAACCGAAAACAGCGTGGCGGCCGTCTCAGTGGGTCTGTCCGTGATTCCCCTCGCCGGCGCTGTCGTCGTTTGGGGGCCGCTCCGGTTCGTTCTGGGGTGGCTCGCCTCGCCCTTCTTTCTCTTTTACGCGTTTTATTGTCTCGGCGGCGAGTTCCGAAATATGGGCGCCGGTCTGCGCCGCAGACAGAATTTCCGCCGCATGCTGGAGGCGGCGGCCGTGAATCCGCACGACGCAGACGCTCAATATCAGCTCGGACTGATCCACCAGCAGCGCCGTCAGTATTCCCAAGCCGCCGAGCGATTCAAAGCGGCCGTGGCCATCGATCCCACCGAGACCGACGCTCATTTCCAGCTGGGGCGCATGGCGCGCGAGCAGGGACGGCTGGATGATGCCCTGGCGCACTTTCAGGCCGTGCTGAAGCAGGATGAAAAGCACAACCTGAGCGAAATCCATCGCGAGACGGGGGCGACCTACCTGGCTCGCGGCCAGTATGAATGCGCGCGCCGGGAACTGTCCATTTATTTGGAGCGGCGGCCGTACGATCCGGAAGGTCTGTACCACTACGGCCAGACGCTGGAGCGATCAGGCGACATCGCCCAAGCACGAGAGATGTACGGGCGCGCCGTGGAAGCTGCCCGGACCGCGCCGCGCTATCGCAGACGGTACACGGCGCGGTGGAGCCGGCTGGCCCAGAAACAGCGGCAAAAGCTCGGCCAGCGTTCCTAGGTACTCAGCTTTCGACGGCGCCAAGCCCGATTTTGTTTAGCCCCGAGGTATCCATGGTTCCGTCGGTGATTTTAAAGACGCCGGGGAATCTGCTCAACCACGCCTTGTTGGCCGCGGGCACGTACTGGCGGGAGTTGCACTCGATGGCTGCTACGCCGGGCACGTGGGCGGCGAGACTCGCCGATTGGATCAAGGATGCTCCGGGGCAGGTGAGGTCCTGTACGCAGAGGAACAATTTGTGTTTCTCGGCGACGGACGCAATCAGCATCATGTGGCTCTGTCCTTTGCAAGCTTTCAACGCGGCGCCGGTATAGCCCATCTTTTGCGACAGCAACAACGCCTCGACGTCGACCAGCGACTCATCGATGACCACGGGACGGAGTTTCGCCGCCTCGTGCATCACATTTTCCGGATGCGCCTTCAGATCCCGGGCAGTGGGCTGCTCCACATACTGGATGCGCTCGTAGCCGCCGGGCGTTTTCCGCTTGACCTCATGCAGAAAATCCAGCAGGTATTGCACATTCGGACACTTCTCGTTGAAGTCCAGAGAGTAAACCCAATCGGTGACACCGCGCTGTTTCTGTGTTTCCGTGGTGACGCGGTCCACGCGCAGCACGCGATCCACGTCCCACTTGGGGTCGTCACCGTTCAGTTTGATTTTCAAGTGTGTGAGGCCGTTGTACCGGATCCACTCGGGTAGAGTTTCGGGCAAACCATCGTTGATTCGCTTGGTAATGTCGGACTCCTCAATCGGATCGATGGCGGAGACCAGATGGTAGAGCGGCATGCGGCGCTTGGGTTCCTGGCTGACATACTTGACGGGATATTCACCCTTGTACTCGGGGCCCAGGTAGTGCCCCAGATCATACTTCATGAACTCCGGCCCGTACGTGTGATAGCAGTTGACCCCGTGGGCCTTCCCGAAGGCGTCGTGAATGGCGGCGTCGAAGGCGCTGGCCGTTACCAGAGTGCAGAGCGGAGGAATGGGCTCGGCGAGATGCTGCCGCTCGGAAACATCGGCGGCCAATTTGTGGTAAACCGGATCGAGCGCCAACGTGATGTCGATGGGATGTCCGAATTCTTTGTAACCGCGGGTGACGCCGGCGATCTGCTCGGCCAGCGCCTGCATCGCCCCGAGCGTCGTATCGTACGACATGGTTTTGGACGGGAACGCCCAGATATTGCCCAGCGGCATCGAGCCAAATCCCTTGGTGACCCGACCGTCGCCGGTGCGGACCGAACAATTCACGTTCAGTATCGTCACGCGGTCCACCACGTGACCGCCGAACTTGATCGGGGCTCTGTACTTGTATTCCTCGTAAGCAATCGAGACGTCGTCCACCCGGATATCGGTTTTGCGGACACCGGCAGAGAGGATGTTGAAGCGTCCGGGCGCCGCGGCGCCGACAACACCAGCCGCTACCGCCCCGGCTCGTTTAAACAAACTGCGTCGTGTAGTTCCGTGCATAGGTTCTCCTATTATGACGCTGTTACCAGGCCGTGGGCGTTTTCTTCGAGCACCGCCTGCTTTTCGGCATCCGTGAATCCGGCTTCCCGGACCTTCAACAGAGCCGATTCAAAATAGAACAACGGGTAATGCGAACCGAACAGCACCCGCCGGATGGAAACTTTCTGCGCCAGGCGGGCCACGCCGCCCACGCCTTCCACCATCGAGATGTCGAAATAAACGTAGCCCGCGGCCAGCAGCTTCTGCAAGAGGTCCTGGTCGTGCGAAGGATCCGTATTCAGAACGACGAGCCGCGTTCCGGGCGCGCCGCCGAGGAGATCCGGCAGCGGCTTAAGGTCAACGGGCGCGACGCGCATGAGAGGGTGCTGCGTCCGCTCGTCCTCCATGGAAACGGCGAGCTGCACGACGAGCTTGCGGGCCGCGGCCAGATGCAGCAGCTCCGCAAAGACAGGATCTTTGAGGGTGTATCCGTGGTAGTTCGGATGCAGGCGAATTCCCGGCATCTTGTGTTCTTCCTGGCAGCGCCGCAGATCCTCCTGCCAGTCCGGCAACTTGGGGTTGATCGAACCGAACGGGATGAGAAGATCCGCGCCGTAGCGGCGGCAATCGGTCACCAACCGCGCATTGGCGCTCGAAAGGTCCTTATGGAGCAGCCCGTCGAAGGTGCCGGCCCACGCTCGGGTGACGTTGCGTTGGCGCAGCGCGGCGACCAGGTCCGCGGGCTCGTCACCCGCGAGACGCCGGAACGGCCAGCGCGAGAGATTCACATTGACGTCGATCATACGTTTAGGGCGAAGGCTGCCAGCGCAACCTATTATCATGTTTTCTGCGATGGCGAGCGATTACGAACATTATCTCGTGCGGTTGTATAGAATCGAATCGGCGATGAGGGCAGACAACATGGTGAAGCAGCTCCTTCTGGCTTTTGCGCTGGGATCGGTGCTGGCAGCTCAGAGCGCCCCGGCGTCCGGAAAGGCGATATTCGCCGAGCGTTGCGTGGTCTGCCACGGGCCGGAGGCCCAGGGGACCAACCGTGGTCCGGCGCTTGCCGGGAGCCGCTCGCTGCGTAGCCGCTCCACGCAGCAGCTACATCGATTGATCCAGAACGGCATTCCTGCCGCCGGCATGCCCCCGTTCGATCTGCCAGCCGCGGAGCTGGATGCGCTGGCGGCGTTCGTTCACTCGCTGAATTCGCCGGCGGCCGAAAGTTCAGTGCCGGGCGATACGGCGGCCGGAGAGCGATTTTTCTTCGGGGCAGGGCAGTGCGCTTCGTGTCACATGGTTGGCGGCCGGGGAACGGCCGTCGGCCCGGACCTGTCGAACGCGGGCCGCGAAATGACGGCCGAAGAGATTCGCAGGGCGCTTCGCGACCCCGGCGCATTTATCAGCCCAGGCTACGATCTGGTCACGGTCACGTTGCGCGATGGCCAAACCATTCGCGGCCTCGCCCGTCACCGCGGCAACTTCGATTTGCAGCTACAGGATCTCGAAGGGCGCCTCCACCCGCTGCGCGAGGATCAGATTGCCGAGGTCCGGGATGAGAAGCAATCGCTCATGCAGCCTGTGAAGGCGAGTGCCGACGAGTTGCGAGACCTGATCGCCTACCTAAGTCATCTGGAGGGCGTGAAGCCTGGCGTGCCGGTGGCAGGGGCGGCACCGTCGGGAAATGACTTCTCGAGAATCCTGCATCCCAAGGCGGGCGACTGGCCAACCTACGACGGAACGTTGAACGGCCACCGCTATAGCGAGCTTACCCAGATCAACACCAGGAACGTGAAGCAGTTGGTGGTGAAATGGGCGTCTCCCATTCCGCATTTCGGCCTCGAGGTAACGCCGCTGGTCGCGGATAGCATCATGTACGTCGCGGCCGCGAATCAGGCTTTTGCGGTGGATGCCCGCACCGGCCGCCAGATCTGGCACTACTCGCGCCCGCGCAGTGTCGGACTTGTCGGAGACGCGTCACTGGGCACCAACCGCGGCATGGCGCTCCTGGGCGACAAAGTCTTCATGGTGACCGACAACGCTCACCTGATCGCTTTGAACCGAACGACAGGCAGCCTGGTTTGGGATGCTGCGATGCCGGATGAGCCGCAGCACTACGGCTCGACGGTCGCGCCGCTGGTTGTGAAGGATATGGTGATCGCGGGTGTGTCGGGCGCGGACTGGGGCATTCGCGGATTTCTTTCCGCTTACAAAGCCGCCACCGGCGAACGTGCATGGCGGTTCTGGACGATCCCCGCCAAAGGTGACCCCGGCTATGAGACCTGGCAGGGCATGGACCCGAAATACAGCGGAGGGTCCACGTGGGTGACCGGGAGCTATGATCCCGAGACCGATACGCTATTTTGGACCACCGCCACTCCCTTTCCGGTTTCCGACGACCGGTACCGCGGTGGCGACAATCTCTTCACCGACTGCATTCTGGCGCTCGACCCCAATACCGGAAAGCTGAAGTGGCACTATCAAACGACGCCTCACGATACGCACGCCTGGGATACGACCGAGCCGCTCGCGCTGGTCGATATAAAATACCGGGGCGTCGAGCGGAAACTGCTGCTGCATGCGGACCGGAACGGATTTTTCTATGTTCTGGACCGCGCCGAGGGCCAGTTGCTTCTAGCGAAACCGTTCGTGCAGTTGACGTGGGCGAGCGGCATCGGCGCTGATGGCCGCCCCCAGCTTCGCAAGCCGGATGATGGCGTCTTCTGCCCGGTGGATGAGGCCACCAACTACAACGCCACGGCGTTCAGTCCTGCGACGCGACTCTATTACGTGATGGCTCTTGAGAAGTGCAGCTTTGTCCCGCCGCCCGGCAATTGGAACGCCAAGAAACCGCAAATACCGACCGAAAGAAAATACTTGCGCGCGCTGGATATCGAAACCGGCAAGGTCGTTTGGGAAGTTCCGCAAACCGGCACCACCGAGAGCAAACACTGGGCGGGAGTGCTCGCGACAGTGGGCGGGATTTTGTTTTACAGCGATCCCGGCGGCGCGTTCGTCGCGGCTGATGAACGGGACGGCAGGACGTTGTGGCATTTCCCGACAAACGAAGTGATCAAGGCCTCACCCATCACTTATATGGTGGATGGCCGGCAGTTCGTCGCGGTGGCGGCCGGGTCGAACATCATCAGCTTCGGGCTGGCTCAATAGTTTCCGCTAAAGCGATTCCAAGACGCTCTCGATATCCGGTGGCTCCCACCATACGGGCACTTCCAAGTCTGCCGCCACTATTCTGGCTGCGTTGTAGCCGCACAGCCCGGTGATGTTGCCGCCCGGGTGTGTGCTGCCGCCGCACAGGTAGAGTCCGGGCACCGGTGTGCGGTACTGGCCGGCGCCGGGAAAGGGACGGTGATAACCGACCTGGTCATTGGAGAATGCCCCCACCAGCAAGTCTCCGCGCCGCATATTCGGCAGGCTGCGTTCCGTATCGAGAGGTGTCCGGGTGAAGGAGTCGATTACGGCGCCGCCGGCGAGATTAGGCGCAAATTGCGACCACAGGTCCAGCATTTGGCGGCCGTAGGAGTCTTTCTCCGAATCCCAATTCGCCGCCGCGCCGCGAAGCGCGTATGGCAGCTTCTCCCACATGAACGCCGTGTGCTTGCCCGCGGGCGCCTGGTCCGGATCGAACAGCGTGGGGCACGCGCCCCACATCACCATGGGCGGGATTTCTCCTCGCTCGTGCGCGGCTACGATTTCGTGAAACTGCTCCAAGCGCTCGAGGCCCAGAATCACCATGAAAGCGCGGTCGAGCTCCGGCCGCTGTCCGGCGGCCTTATATCGCGGCGCCTCGTGCAAAGCCAGGTTGAGAGCGAACAGCGGCGCGAGCAGATTGTATTGAAAATCCGCGGCCTGCTTTCGGACTTTCGAAGAAACCTGGTTTTCATCCAATAAGTCCAGAAACGTTTGCTGCGGATTCAACCCGGAAGCTACAAACGCTTTGGCCATGATGCGCTCGCCCGTTGCCAGCTCAATGCCGGCGGCTCGCCCTTGCTGGAGCAAGATCGCCTTTAACTCAGAACGTGTGCGAATTTCGCCGCCGTGCTCGCGAATGTCTGCCACCAGCGCCGCCGCCAGCGTCGCCGAGCCGCCCCGGCACATTTGAGCTTTATGCTTTCCGGCGAGCAACGCCGGAATGCTGTGCCCGAGTCCTTCGAGCCTCAGGTCCACCTCTCGCAGGCCGTTGAAGAACAGCAGGCCTGCGCGGATAACGTCTGTCTCGAACTCTCTCTGCACGAACTGCAGGGGCGAGAGTTTGGCTACTTCGAGCAATTGCCGTCCCGCCTTGGATCGAGCCAGCAGCTGCTGGCGACGTTCCGGGGGCAACGGGGGCGACTGCGCCTCCGGGATCACGATTGCTTCGACAATGGGCTGGAATTCGTCCATCCATCGTTGAAGGGCTGCCGCGTCTTTCTTCGAGAACTGGGCGAAGGAGTCGACAGTCTTGTCCGGATCGGCCCACCACTCGAGCGACCGGCCGTCGCGCAGAATCAAAGCAACATTGAGTTCCGGCTCCACGTAATGCGCGCCTTGTTGTTCCAATTCCAGGTCGCGGTACCACGGCATGGCGGTGATTGCGCGGTGAAAAAACGCATGTGTGTTATGGAAGAACCCGGGGTGGCGCGGGTTCTCCAGTGTGGCGAGCCCTCCACCCGGCGACTCTGCGCGGTCGATCGAGACGACCCGTAAACCACACCGGGCGAGATACGCTTGCAAAACTAAAGCGTTGTGCCCCGTGCCGAGAATGATGCCGTCGTATGCGTCGCTCATCGTCGCTCGGCGGCTTTCCTAGTAGCTGCTCCTCTTTATCCGTAATGATAACTACCGGCCCTACTATAAGCTAACGGGTATTGACCCCTGAGAATAAGGTGCGATACGAGTTCATCCAGCAGCGCCAGCGCGGCCGCTTTGATTCGAGATTCGCATACACTTGGCTGTCTGCGAGGAGAAACGTGCCGGTCGCGGACTCATGACAGAACCGCCGGCGGTTGAGCTACTTAATAGCCAGCTTAACCCCGCCAGAAAGATAGTGCCAGTGTGAGCGATATTGAACAGACAACGCATTTATCCGTGACTTACGCTGGCTTAAACGTATCCGATCAGTCCGGGTCTAATGGGGAGGTTGTTGCATATGGCTAGAAGGTCAAGAAGTTGGTTTTTGCTGCCTTTGGCGGCCGTCCTGATGTCGTGTGTACTGAGGGCGGACGTCACCGGTTCCATCCTGGGCATGGTTACCGATCCATCGTCAGCGGTGATCCAGGGCGTTCGCGTTGCCGCGACTAACACCGACACGAACCTGGTCACGGAAACGATTACTGATTCGGACGGGCAGTACCGCTTCCTGTCACTTCCAATCGGCCACTACAAGGTGCAGGCCACGTTTTCCGGCTTTCAGACTTTTGTGGCGACGGGGATCGTTCTTTCCGTCGACGACCAGCGCCGCGTGGACATCGTTCTTCAGGTCGGCGCCACCCAGCAGGAAGTCAGTGTGAATGCCAATGCACTCCAGGTGGAAACCACGAATACGCAATTAGGTGATGTGATCGACGAAAAGAAAATTCTGGAACTGCCGCTCAATGGCAGAAGCTTCATCGATCTGTTTGGCCTGCAGCCGGGCGTGGCGCCCGCGGGGACGCGCGGCGAGGGCCCTGGGACCATCTCGGTGAATGGCCAGAGGGAAAACAGCAATGGCTTCCTGGTGAACGGCGGTGACGTCTCCGGCGCCGCGAATTTCGAGGCCGGCGTTCAACCCAATCTGGATGCGGTGCAGGAGTTCCGGTTGCTCACCAACGGTTTCGACGCCGAATACGGGCGATTCAGCGGCGCTGTGATGAACACCATCACCAAGAGCGGCAACAACAGAATCCACGGCACCGCGTTCGAATTCCTGCGTAATGACGCCATGGACAGCCGGGGATTTTTCGACACCGGCAAGGGGGCGCTGAAAAGGAACCAGTACGGGTACGCCGTGGGCGGGCCGGCGATCAAGGACAAGCTGTTCTGGTTTACGGATTATCAAGGCGACGGGATAGTGAACGGGGGGACCGCTAGCCAAGTGCCAGTCCTTTTCAACGCCGAACGCCAGGGCGACGTTGGCGTGCAGAACCTGACCGGCACGGTCACCGGGTCCTATTGGGCACAAGTGCTGTCGCAGCGCCTGGGTCGCCCGGTTCAAGTCAATGAGCCCTACTCCGCCGTCTTTCCTGACGGGATCATTCCAACCAGTGCCTTCTCTCCTGCCACCAAGGGCACGATAGGTTTTGTCCCGACCCCGAACGTAGGAGACAACATTTACGCCTCGGCCGCCGTCTCGACAAAGTCTGTCGACCACAAAGTGGGGCAGCGCGTGGATTTTCTGAACAAAATGACCGGTAACTGGTCGGGATACTACTACTTCGACGATTTCAGCAGACTGAACCCGTATGGTGGCAGCAGTTTTCCTACTGGCTTCGGATCCGACGACCGAAACAGGAACCAGTTGGGTACCCTCAGCAATACCCACATTTTCAGCCCAACAGCGGTCAATGATTTTCGTCTGAGCTACACCCGCATCGTGGCAAGATCCGTCCCGGCGGGCAGCACCGCCCCGAGTCTGGAAAGCATGGGCTTCCTAACCGGCGCCGGCACTCTCGGGATCAATAATTCCGGACCAACGGGTTATAAGGCAGTGCCCTATATCAGTTTGAACAACTTCAGTTTCGGCGATCCGGGCACCGGCAACGGGATTCAGAATACGTATGCAATAGGGGACACGTTCTCGAAGATCGCGGGCCGTCATACGATTAAGTTCGGCGGAGAATACCGTTACTTCCAGATGAACAACCGCAACGGCGGCGGTTTTGTGGGACAGTTCGGCTTCTACGGAGCGGAAACCGGCTACGACGTTGCCGACTATCTGCTGGGCGCACCGTCCTCATATTCGCAATCCAGCCCGCAAGCTCTCGACGGCCGGAGCAAGTACGGCGGGATCTTCGTGCAGGATTCGTTCCGCGTGAGTTCCAACCTGACTCTGAATTACGGATTGCGCTGGGAGTTCAGCACGCCGTGGTATGACACCCAAAACAAGATCGTGTCTCTGGTTCCGGGCGAGCAATCCGTGCAGTACCCCACGGCCCCGAAGGGCCTGGTGTACCCTGGCGACCCAGGCGTGCCGAACACCCTGGCGCCCACCCGGTACAACAACTTTGCCCCCCGCTTTGGTCTGGCCTACTCCCCCAATGTTTCCGAGGGATTTCTGGGAAAGCTCTTCGGCGGGCCGGGCAAGACCAGTATTCGAGTCAGCTCGGGTATGTTCTACACCGCGATCCAAGACCAGACACTCTATTGGATTCTGGGAACTGTTCCGTTTGGCGAATACTGGGCGTCGCCGTCGCCCACGCTGTTTGAGGAGCCTTTCCGAACCAGGGCCACCGGAGCGTCTCAGGGGCAGCCGTTCCCCTACGTGATTCCGGCGCCTGGAAGCGATGCGGCGAAGAACTTCAATTTCTCTCCGTACCTGCCTCTGGTAAGCACGTTAGGGTACGAGATCCACAATAAACTCCCCTATGCGATTCACTACAACTTCACCGTCCAGCGCCAACTCAGCGGGTCGATGGTAGCCAGTCTCGGTTACGTGGGAACCCTGGGACGCCACATGCTCTCCATCGTCGAAGCCAACCCCGGAGATGCCGGCCTGTGTTTGAGCCTGCGGGGATCTGGGGTGATGCCGGGCACTCTGGAGTGCGGCAAATTCCTCGAAGATCAAACCTTCACGCGGCCGGACGGCGCTTTGGTCCACGGGACGCGCAGTCCTTTTGGCTCCCCGAACTTTGGATTTTCCTACTACGAGAGCAATTGGGCCAACTCGGACTACAACTCGCTGCAGGCAAGCCTGGAGAGGCACGCCGGCAATTCCACGTTCCTGTTCGGGTACACCTGGTCGAAGTCGCTGGATAACGGTTCGTTCTTCAACGACCGCATGAATTACTCGGATCACTCGTTGAGCAGGTCACTGTCGAATTTTGACGTCACTCACAATTTTATCGGGAGCTACACCTACGCGATACCTTTCGAAAGGGCATTCTCCGGCCTTCCCAAGCGACTCGTGAAAGGTTGGGAGGTCGCAGGTATCACACGTTTCTCCACGGGATTCCCGATTGGCGTTCTCGGCGCCTTCGATCAGTCCCTACGCGGCACGCAAGGGCTGGACACTCCCAACTTTACCGGCTCGGTCCAATACGCCGGTGACCCGCGCACAGACGGTCATCTCTGGATGACCAGGCAAGGTTTCAGTCTGCCGGCGCTGGGCGACTTCGGCACCGCCCCTCGCCGCTTCTTCCATGGGCCGGGTCTTGACAACTGGAACCTTGCACTGCATAAAGACACCTCGATCCGGGAAGGCATGACACTGCAGATCCGTGCCGAGTTCTTCAACGCCTTCAACCACGCTCAGTTCGCCAATCCGAACGGGATATTGTCAAACAACCAGTTCGGGGTGATCAACTCGCTGCAAGGGCAGAAGCAACGCGTCGGACAAGTCGCCGCGAAGTTCATTTTCTGATCTCCAGGATCGTGTTCGGCCGCAGGGTTACATAGACCGTCCCGCCTTCCCGGCGGAAGTATTCGTCGCTCCAGCGGTCGGTCAGGCCGGTCTGGCGCTCGGGCAGCGGTTTGCCGCCCACAAACACACGAGCATTTGCCGGCGCGACGAATTGCAGAGTCAGGCTGTTCCGGTAAATCTTTGGATCCAGATCATTGAAGATGGCGAAGCGAGCGGCGCCGGCGGGGGCATCAAGCGCCCGGATTTCGGTTCTGTCCAACACGGTTTTGTAGGCATAGAGCAATCCCATGGGCACGTACCAGACGTCGCGCCGGCGGGCGAGATACGCCAAGTGCCGTTGGTAGAAATCGTCAGGGCCGAAGTCCAGCCATTGCGAGTGAGACATGAAGCTGTAGATGCCGCCGTGCTGGTACACTTCGTCGAACTTGGCATTGAGCTCCGTGACATTTGTGTTGCCGCGCTTGGCGATCCCGCCGATTTTCTGCACGACCTGGGTGTAAGCGGCGTTATATAAGTCGCCGGCGTAGGTCTGCAGATTTGGGATCAGGTGGCCGTCGTGGCTCTCGTCGGGATAGTTGCGCGCTACCAGATACCCGGCACGAACGAGTTTCTGGTGAACCGCCTGGTTCGCCGCACACAAGCCGCAGGGATAACACCACGCCCAGACATATGGCTGGCCGGTATTCTTGAGGATGTCGTCACGCGAGCCCGTAACTTCGGAATCTGAAAAAGCTTTCGCGCAGAACGCGGCGGTCTCGGGCCACTTGCACTGGTGCGGGCGCGAATGCGAGCCGATCTCATGCCCGTCCGTGATTGCCTGGCGCAGGCGCGGCCACATCTGTTCGATGTCGCCGGTTTGGGTGGAGACAAATAACGTGGCTTTAATGCCGTACTTGTCCATCAAGTCGACGGCCTGAAGGACGCGCTTTTCCGAGTCGTCCATGGTGTGGGTGATCACGGCGCGGCTGTTGTTGAGGTATTGCGTCTTTTTGATGAATCGCACGGCCGCGTGCGCAGGAGGTTCGCGTAACTGGTCGCGCCGCAGGCCGAGGCGCGCCAGCGGATCGCCCTCGATGACGCCGATCGGCCGGTCGGCGGCGAGTACTGTGACGGCCGCGGCGGCGAGGAGAAAGCTCAGGGCTGATTTCATGATCCTCGATTATTGCGCTGTGCCACGCCAGTCACTTCGTGCCGCTGCTGCACGGCGACGTTCCTGAGCGGATGGACCAATACGTGAAAGCATTCGAGAAAGTCTGGGGGCACCGGGCGGCACTCGCGAAGGTCTGACGCTACCAGTCACATGCGCGCCAACGAGCGGCGAAGTGCTGGTATTGTTGAAGGCGATGCGTAATTGTCTGCTAGTGCTTATCTTGAGCGCGTGCTGTACCTCTTTCCCGCAGTCACGCGTGAACCCGGTGGTAATTGACGGTGAGCCGGGCGAAAGCTTTTGGAGTCGGATCGCACCGGGAAAACTGATGCCGACTGATGCCGGGGTGCCGGCTGAGGCGGGTGGAGAAGTCCGGGCAACGCTGTCGGGCCGGTACTTGTATCTGGGGGCGCGATTACCGGAAACGAGTGGCCGATTTACGGCGCGCTCGATCGGCAAGAATCCGCGCTGGGAAGAAGAAGATTCACTCACGTTCGTCATCCGCATAGGGAACGAGAACGACTGGATGTTGCAGGTTGGGCCGCTGGGCGCCTACTCGGTGAAATGGCGGTGGACGGGGGAATCGGAATGGTACACGAGCCTTGCGGAGAAATGCAGCGGGTTCCTGGTGACCGCCGGCACAGGCGAGAACGAATGGCGGGTGGAGGCCGCGATTCCACTCGCCGAGTTAGGGTCGCCGCGTGGAGGCGCAGTTCACATCAATGCCGAGAGGGTCCGGGCCGCGCGTCCCGGCGCACCGGAGCAGCATTGGCGATGGCCGGGCGATCAGCCCATGGCCGAAGTGCCGGGCGCCTCCGCGCTGGACGCAAAGATGCCGGATCCAGTGTTTCGGCCGCGCGCGATCGGCAATAACGAGTCCCCGATCGAAGTGGGCCACAGAAATATTCCACCGCTCGAAAGCGGGTGGACGGACGAGGCCTGGCGCGACGTGCCGGTGTGGACTCTCTACCGGAACGAACCGGGGTCGCGTGTCCCCGTTTTTCCCACGGAAGTGAAAATGATGCATGACGGTCATACTCTGGCCGTCATCGCACGATGCGCGGAACCTTATGGCACGGTTGCCGAGGTACAGGAGCGGGATGGCGCGGTGGATCGCGACGACAGCTTTCAGATTTATCTGGCGACTTCGGGATCCTCTTATGTGAAGTACGCGGTCAACGCCATAGGTTTTGTGCAGGACGCGAACGGATTTGCCGGGGGACCGCGGATCTCGCGACCGCATGTGGAGTGGAACAGTCCGGTTCGTGCGATCGCGCGCCGGCAGCAGGGAGAATGGATCGCGCGACTGGACGTGCCGCTGGATTTTATCGCCAGTGCTCTGGGGGAAGCGGGGACGCCGCATGCGTGGCGCATTCTGCTGTCGCGTTATCGGCCGGGCCGCGCAGGCGAACCGCAAGAGACCAGCGTGTTGCCGGTCACCCAGACGGTCACGCCGTATTGTCCGGCGCGTTACCGGCGGCTCGCGCTAGTGGATCAGGAACCGTCGCAGGTGCGCGGATCGACGTTGCCCGCTCCATCCGGCAGCTTGGCGTTCGCCCCGGCGCGCGTGCTCGATACTGAACAACGCAAGCAGTTGGCGCTTTCCGACATGCTGGATCGTAACATTCACGATCGCGTACTCAAAGTTCTGCAACAGGAGAAGCGGGACTGGGACCGGGTCCAGACTCTGCAGGATTGGGAGAGCTTTCGTGAACCCAAGTGGAAGGCCCTGGCGGCGTCCATGGGCGAATTCCCGGCGCGCCAGCCGCTAGGGACCCGCGTCATCAAGGAGTTCCGCGGCGACGGTTACCGCAGGCAGGATCTGGTGTACCAGACGCAGCCCGGATTGTGGGTGACTGCGAATCTCTATCTTCCGAACGAAGCGAAACAGCGAATGCCCGGAATCGTGATCGCTCACAGCCTGCATGGGCCGAAAACACAGTTTGAGTTACAGGACATGGGCATGCTGTGGGCGCGCGCCGGGTGCGCGGTTCTGGTGATGGATCAAGTCGGATACGGCGAGCGGCTGGAAAGCTATCCATGGGAACGCGAGTTTTATCACTCGCGCTACATCACCGGGATGCAGTGGTACACGGTGGGCGAAAGTCTCATCAAGTGGATGGCGTGGGACATCATGCGCGGCATCGATCTTCTGCTGGAGCGCAAAGACATCGACGACAAACGGATCATCCTGCTTGGCTCTGTAGCGGGTGGCGGGGACCCGGCGGCGGTGACGGCGGCTCTGGATCAACACGTCTCAGCCGTGGTTCCGTTCAACTTTGGAGAATCGACGCCCGAAATTCCGCGATTCATTCCGGAGAAGAACCAGTGGCCACTCGAACTGGCCGACCCTGGCCTGGGAGATTGGGAGACGCCACGCTGCTTGCGACGCGGAGTCATCGATCAGTTTCTGCAATGGACGGTCTGCGCCATGGCAGCGCCGCGAAGGTTTGCTTTCTCGTACGAACTGGGCTGGAACGTGGAGGATCTGCCGGCGTGGGCTCGCTACAAGAAAGTGTTCGAGCTGTATCACGCCAGAGATAATCTTGCTGACGCGCACGGATTCGGTCCTTACCCCGGACCGGGTGAGTGCTGGAACATCGGGCCAGCGCAGCGAAGATCGCTCTATCCGACTTTGGAGCGCTGGTTCGGAATTCCGATTCCCTTCGAGGGCGTGAAGACATCCATTCGCGCAAACCTGGCTCGGGAGCCGGGAGACCGCCGGCCGGAAGCCGAATTGGCGGTGCTGAATCCTGCATCAGCGGGTGAACTGCACATGCGGACGGTTCATGAGCTCGCGCGCGATATCGGGCAGGCAAAAGTGGAATCGGCCCGCGCGAAACTGGCGGGAATGGATCCGGCAGGCCGGCAGGCCTGGATGCGTGCTGAATTAGCCAAGCGGCTGGGGGATATCGAGCCAAACCGGAATCCGCAGGCCACGGTTCACTGGACGAAGAAGCTGCCGGACGTGACGGTCGAGGGAATTACCATCGCTGTCGAGCCTGACATTACAGTGCCCTTGCTGCTGTTCCGGCCCGTTACCAAAGGCACGCCACCGGTGGTTACAGGCGTTGCAGAGGGCGGCAAGGAATTGTTCCTGGCGACCCGGAGCCATGAAATCGAAGCCTTGCTGAAGCGGGGCATTGCGGTCTGCCTTCCGGATGTGCGCGGCACGGGAGCAACCTCGCCGGATGCCCGACGCGATCCGGAGAACGATGAAAATATGCAGGCCGTCAACGAAGAGATGCTCGGCGAGACGCTAGTGGGCCGTCGTCTGAAGGACCTGCGGACGGTGTTGGCGTATCTCGGGCAGCGCCCGGATCTGGATGCCAAGAGACTGGCGTTGTGGGGAGAATCGCTGATGCCGGTGAATGGCGCGCGACTGGACCTGGACGAAAATTCGCTGTGGCAAGTGGGGCCGCAGATTCAGCAGCAGGGCGAGCCGCTAGGCGGTCTGCTGGCTGTGCTGGGTGCGCTTTACGAGCCGAACGTGCGCACCATCGCCGTGCGCAATGGGCTGGCTGGTTACGCGTCGATTCTGGACGATGCTTTCGTTTATGTTCCGGGCGACATCACCGTGCCCGGTTTCCTGGAAGCGGGGGACCTTGCCGATGTTGAGGCGGCCCTGGCACCGAGACCGATGCTGCTGGAAGATCTGATCGACGCGAAGGATCGACCGATTTCCGAGCACGATCTCCGCGGACAACTCGAGCCGTTATTTCGGGCATATGACGCCTCGAAGTCGAATTTGTCGGTTCGCAGTGGGCAAGAGTCTTCGCAAGTTACGGCGTGGTTGGCGGCGCATCTGTAGCTAGGATTCGTAGACCCAGCGGCCGCCGGTCATGGTTCGCTCTATTGGAATGTCAATGAGCGACATTGGATCGACACGCAGTGGGTCGCGGCCCAGCACGACGAGATCAGCCAGTTTTCCGGCGGTGATGCTGCCTTTCTGATGTTCTTCGAAGGAAGCGTACGCGCCGTTGATGGTGCCCGCGCGGATGGCTTCCTCGACGGTCACTCGCTGATTTGGTCCCCAGACGTTGCCGTGGCTGTCGGTGCGAGTGACTTCGGATCGCAGCGCCATCATCGGCTCGAAAGGCCCGGGCGGGTAGTCAGAAGCCTGGGTGACCCGGATACCCGCATCGAGGAAGCTGCGCACGGCGAACATCCAGTTCAGGCGCTCGGGTCCATACTCGCGCATTTTCTCGCCGTGGTAGTAGACGTAAGTCGAGAACGGCGTGGGAATCGCGCCGAGCGCACGGATCCGCTGAATCAGCGACGGATTTACGACCGTGCAGTGTTCCAGGCGGTACCGGGGATCGCGGCGCGGCATCTCGCGCTGCAGGCGCTCATAGATGCGGAGCATGATGTCGATGGCCGCATCACCGTTGGCGTGCGTGCCGATTTGCCATCCTGCGGCGTGCGCCTTACGTGCATCTTCGTATAGCTCCTCCTCGCTATGGACCAGAATGCCGTAGTCATTGGGTCTCCCGACGTAGGGCTGGGTCAGGCGCGCCGTGCGCTCGGAGATGGACCCATCGCAAACGAGCTTAATGGCGCCGGTCCGGATCCACTCATCGCCCAGGCCGGTGCGGACCCCGGCGGCAGTCATCCGATCAAGAAATTGATACTGCAGGAAGCAATAAACGCGAAACGAAAGCTCGCCCGCCTCGCGCGCGTCCTGATAGGCCAGGAGATCTTCGGGCGCGGCCTCGCAGTCATGCACCGAAGTTACGCCGGTGCGCACCATCATCTGCGAGATCAGCTTGACGCCCTGGCGCATCTCATCGCGCGAAAAGGTGGTAGGGAGCAGCTTGCGGAATGGCTCGGTAGCGTTCTCGCGCAGGCCACCAGTAAGCCGCCCGGTAGACGGATCGCGATCGTACTTGCCGCCGGGTGGATCGGAAATGGAATCGGCGATCTCGACCCGCTTCAACGCGAGCGAGTTGACATACGCCGTGTGGCCGCCGCGATGCTCGATGAACACGGGATGCTGCGGAGCCGCCGCATCCAGATCTTCGCGAGTCAGCTTGCGGCCTTCCTTGGTCTTGGTGTCGTCGTACTTGAAGCCGATGATCCAGTCGCCGGGAGGGGTTTTCGCGGCGCGCGCGCGGATGGCATTTTGAATATCGGCGATCGAGCGGAGGTCGCAATCCACCCATCGCAGGTGGCGGATGCCGGCATAGGAAGGGTGCGTATGGGCATCGATGAAGCCGGGAACGATGGTCTTGCCGCCGATGTCGAGTTGGCGGACGCCGGGTTTCGACATACCGCGGATGTCGTCATTGGAGCCGACAGCCAGGAAGCGGCCAGCCGCAATAGCCACGGCCTGCGCATTGGGTTGTGCCGGATCGACGGTCAGGATATTGGCGTTGTAGAGAATGAGATCGGGGCCGGTGCGTTCGGTTGCTTGCAGGGCAAGCGCGCTCATGCCAGCGAGAAATCCACGGCGTGACGGATGTTCGGTACTCATGAATGTGTCTCCGAGTTTATTGCGGCCCGGTCGACCTGGCGAGCCACGCTGGCAGAGCTGGGTCTCCTGAAGTTTCGCGCGCGACGGAGTGAGGCGATACTTTCAACGCAGCCGCGAATTCGGACTGCAGCCGAGTATTGCGGACTACCTTGTTTCGGCCGTCTACAGACCCCTCCAGCAGGACCGGCCGCGAACCTTGGGCGCTGACGACGTCGGCGACATCGGCGGTATCGAGAATGCCGGGCACGATCACGTCCTGAGGCAGATGACAGAAACGGTCTTCAAGCACCGAGAGAAAGGAAACCAGGCCTCGTCTCGCAGCTATGGCGGCGACGCGGTCTTCATACAGGCCGGTGAGAAGCGCGACGAGCGCACCCATTGGCTCAGCCTGATGTTGCGCGACGGGGCCTGGCTCCTGAATCTCGCTTTGATCGAACACGAAATCATCCGGATTCGTTTCCGCGAACGAGTCTCCCCAGAGTGCGATATGGGCAGGGTCAACGTCCGGGCGCGAAGCCAGGTAATGGAAGACGGTGCGAACGTCTTTCAACCGGGTCCCGAGCATGGTCTCGCCGAGCATGAGCTCAGTTTCCGGCAGGCCCATCGCGCCAGGCCCGCGCGCCGACGTAGCGGCCACCTCGCCCGTTCCGCGGACATCGGGAAGGCAGATCTCGAAACCATTGCGCAACAGGGTACTTACTTCCGCGCTCCGTTCGGCGAGGAAGCCCGCTTTCCCACCTTCAGCGATGGCGAGGACTGCCGGTGCTCTCTTGGCCGCTGTATGGAGCGGCTTCAGCAGAAACACCGGCAGAGTGATTCCGGGAGCCGTTTCGATGGCGAGCGCTTCGACGGTTGCTCCCGCGCCGGGCTTCTCCCAGAGAAGCTGAGCCGAGGGTTTCGCGGACGGCTCGATATCACCCAGCTTTTCCCGCAGTGCCGCACGCAGACCGCTACGGGACGATTCTTTCGATCGCGCCGCAGCGAGTTGATGGCCGGCCAGTTCAAGCACGATAGCGCTGGCTGGTTGGGGCCGCCTCTCCGCCGCAAGCGCGGGAGTCAGGCACATCAGCTCGGAATCCGGTCGCGGGTTGTGGTACTCGGTGGCGGGAGCAGGGACGTTCAGCCACCGCGCGAGGATCGGGTAAATCCGCCCGCGAAGTAAAGTGCCCACGTTGGTGCACTCACCCGGCCCAGGAAACGGACCGAAGCCGTGCACTGCATCCAGATGGTTTCGGGCGCCGTAGAGCTCAAAGACCTTTTTGTAGCGGGCCCAGATGGGTTCGTGGTCGACGTCCACCGGCCAGCCGATTTCGAATGAGAATAAGAATGGCCGTGGCGCGACTGACGCACATAGCAACCAGGGAAAGAACTGATCAACAGCACTGCGAGGAAGGCATCGCGTGGTTTCCCATTCTCCCCAGCCGGGCCACGCGGTATCGGCTGGATATCCGCGCGGTCCCTCGGTGTAGTGCTCTTCAGGACCGGCCTCGCCGAAGTTGAACGGGATTACGGCGGCAACGCGCGGGTCGAGCGCGGCTGTAACCGCGGCGGGATCACCGCCGCCCGCCACTGCTCCGAGCATGATGATTCGCTGGGGATCGATGTACGGACGCTCGAGCAGAAGATCGATGCCGCGCATGAGGTCCCACACCATCCACTTCATCAAGCTTTCACGCGCAAGCAGAAACTGATTGCCAAGCGCGTAGCGCCCGTTGTAGCTCTCGCGATACCACGGCTGAGATTGCGACCGCTCGCCGGCGCAGAGTTGATCCATAACCAACACGGCGGTTCCCGACCGCGCCCACGTCATTCCGAGATCTTGCAATTCGGACTGCGTCTTCGGAGCGTGATGGCTATGAACGACCACGATCACCGGGATCTTGCCGGATACCTTGTCGGGAAGGTAGAGGTTGGCCGTGACCAGCAGATGCGGGCGGCTTTCAAAGACGATGTTCTCGATAGCGAAGCCATCGCCGTAATCGGCGTGGTGCGTAACGACCGGGCGGAGCGGCGTACGCTCGGGCCACGGTCCCAGCCATCGGCGCAGTGCTCCGAGGCGCTGATCGCGGAACCGTTCCCACGTTTCACGCGAATCGACTTTCTGCCACTCGCGCTTCTCCTGGTCTGCGATGGTTGCCATGCGCGCGCGCAGGGCATTTTCGACCATGCGCGAAACCTGGAGCTGAGTGCGTTGCTCTTCGGTCCACACGTTCTTCGGTATCCAGCTGAGTTCGGTCGGCGATTGCGCCGGCGGAGAACTGCTGGAGCGCCGCCCACCGGGTTGAAACTCCGGAGCGGGATCGTGCGTTCGCGCTGCGAATTGAAATGTGGCGCGGTCATTGGCCGCGGGCCAATACCAGCGCAGCTCCGGAGCGTCCGGCCGGGGAGTGCGCACCCGTTGCACGTCGATGAATCCTATCTGGCCGAATCGTTCGAGCGGGATCGCGGCTTCGACGGTCCACTCGCCCGCACCGAGCCGCGCCGCGACCAACAAACTTTCAGATCCTTCGAGCGAGGGAACTCCCGCGGCGCCTTGCAGACGATACGCACCCACTGGATTCACGCTGAGCGAAAGGCTCAGATGCCTTCGAACATCTGTATCCTGCACGCGAATGTTCCAGGTAATGAGATCTTCGGACCACCAGTTGGGATTGCGGCCTGTTGAGTGCGCCACGACTCGATCGGGTTCCGGAATGCGCGCGCTGAGGCAAAGGTACGCGCCGCGAGTTGCGATGCGCGTCTCGCCGCCTGCGGGGAACGGAGATCCGAATTCGGAAGAGGCCAACGGGAGAATATGAGCGGCCTGCCAGACAGGTTCGTCAGGTTTACCATCAATCGTGAGCGCCCCGGACATCGACGGAATCGTAACGGAAGCGGTTTCGGCGGCGAACGCACTTGCTGTGGTCAGCAAGAGAACTCCGAGTTGCAGGCGGCTGCATTTCATCAGAGCGAATCTATCACGTTGCCACGATGCGATGCACGGCGGATCGCGCAAGGTAAGATGATCTGGTCGAACCGCATTCTATGACCCGCAGGGAATTATTGCTTCTTCCCGGAGCCTGCTCGATGCTCGGCCAGCCATTGCCCTCGTCTGAGCCGCAGAATCTTTCTTTCCCTCTCGAGAGCATTGCGGGATCGGTGACTCCGCCGGACCTCTTCTTCGTTCGCGATCACTTCCGGGAGCCTGATCTATCAGTTTCCGCGTGGCGGCTCAAGATCGAGGGGCGCGTCGCGAAGCCGCTCGAGCTGAAGCTGGCCGACGTTCTGGAATCGCCGACCAAGGAACTGGAGGCCGTGCTCGAGTGCGCCGGTAACCCGACCATCGGTTCCGCGGCGAGTAACGCGATATGGGAGGGCGTGCCACTCTCCGCCTTGTTGGACCAGGCAGGGGCCGCACACGATGCGGTCGCCGTGTTATTTCAAGGCGCCGATTCTGGCCGGCTCCTCGAGGGCTCGCCCGAGTTGCCCTATTGTCAGATAGTGCCCATGGAGAAGTGCGTGCGGCCCGAAAGCCTGTTGGCGTTTAAACTGAACGGCCGTCTTCTGCCGCGTCGAAACGGCTTCCCAGCGCGCGCGCTGTTCCCCGGCTGGTACGGGATGGACTCGGTGAAATGGCTCCAAAAAATTGTCGTGCTCGGGCCGTCCGACCAGGCTCCGAATTTCCAGTTGAGCGGCATGAACAAGCTCTACAATCGCATGGTCAAAGCCCCCGCTAATGAGATGAAGATCACGCGCCTTACGGAAATTCAGGTGAGATCGGCGATTGCCTGGCCGGTCGACAACACCCGGCTGCCCGCGGGTCGATTCGAGATTCGCGGGTTCGCCTGGACTGGAACGGGCCTTGTCCGTAGCGTCAGTTTCAGCGCCGATGGCGGCCGCGCGTGGGCGCCCGCACAACTCGAATCGCAGCCCAAGCCATTCACTTGGGTTCGCTGGAAGTATTTGTGGTCCGCTGCGCCGGGCGAGCACGTGCTCATGAGCCGCGCGGTCGACGATGCCGGCCGCGAGCAGCCACTACTGCGCGATCCGTCGCGCAAAGATGGATATGAGCTGAACTTCTGCGCGCCCGTTCGGTGCTCGGTACGATGAAGTCCAATACATCATTCCCAAGAGGTCTTATGTTAAGCCATGTGCAACGCCGTGATTTCTTGAAGCTGGTAAGCGCCGGATTGGCGCAGTCGCTGGCGGGCTCCGAGAAGCCCGTGAAAATCGGTCTCGTCGGGGTAGGGAACCGTGGTACCGGCCTCGTCAAAATTCTGCTTGACGTGCCGGGGGTCGAGATACCGGCAATTTGCGACATCAACGAAGAACACTTACAAAATGCTCAGGCGATCGTCGAGAAGAGGGCCGGCAAGCGGCCGGAAGGATATTCAAGCGGGCCGGAAGACTACCGGCGCCTGGTTGCTCGCGAGGACCTGGACGCTGTGATGACCGCCACTCCCTGGCAGCTGCACACCCCGGTAGCGGTAGCCGCAATGAAAGCGGGCAAGTATGCGGCAACTGAGGTCCCGGCGGCGATCACGGTCGAACAATGCTGGGAGTTGGTAAATGTATCCGAGCAGACCGGCATGCCGTGCATGATGCTGGAGAACGACTGTTTCGGCCGGGGTGCCCTGATGGCTCTCAACCTCGTCGACCAGGGAGTGCTGGGCGAGGTGATTCACTGCGAAGGCGGCTACGACCACGACATCCGCGCGGGACTCCTGCGAAACGGCGAGCTGTCCTGGCGCGGCATGCACGCACTGCGGAGAAATGCGAACCTGTACCCGACGCACCCGATCGGCCCGATTGCGTGGTGGACCGGTATCAATCGCGGCGATCGATTCACCTATCTGACCTCGATGAGCAGCAAGTCGCGCGGTCTCAGCCATTACGCGGCCAAACACTTCGGCCCTGACAACATCTACGCCAAGCGCCAGTTCGCCGATGGCGATGTCAACACCAGCCTCATCATGACGGAAAAAGGGGTGACCGTTACTCTCAACCACGATACGCAATTGCCGCGTCCGTATTCAGACTCGGGCGACACGAAAATACCGCTTATGGTGCAGCGCCTGCAGGGCACAGAGGGAATCTTCTTCGGCAGCCTGGAAAAAATTTATATCGACGGCCGCAGCCCGGAGCACAAGTGGGAGGATACCGGTCCGTACTACGAGCAGTACGATCATTTCCTGTGGAAGGCGCTTGGCGAGGCCGCGAGAAGCTCGAGCCATGGCGGCGAAGACTACGTCGAGCTACACCAGTTTGTGCGGGCCGTCCGCAACAAGATCCAGACACCGGTGGATGTGTATGATGCCGCCACATGGAGCGTGATTGTTCCCTTGAGCGAGCAATCCGTCGCTTCCAAGAGCGCCGCCGTCGATTTCCCGGACTTCACCAGGGGGAAATGGAAAAATCCAAGGCCGCTCAACCTCGGGCTGTGTTTCAGTGCTTGACATTCTTTGCGGTTCGCAATAAAGTAGACCGATTTGGGAGTCTTGAAAATAATGGGTCTAAAACTTATTGGTTTAACAGTAGCTTTGTGCCTGTCCCTTCCGGTCTTCGGGCAGAGGAACACCGCGGCGATCTCGGGGACGACGACGGATCCGACGGGTGCCGTGATCCCGGGCACGCAGGTCACGGCAGTCCAGACCTCGACGGGAACCACCAGCCGGACTCAATCCAACGAGAGCGGTTTCTATCAACTGCCGAATCTGCCGATAGGCACCTACGCGTTGCGGGTCGAACACACCGGCTTCCAGGCCTATGTTCAGGAAGGAATTGTGCTGCAAGTGGACCAGTCCGCAACGGTGAATGTCAGCTTGAAAGTAGGCAGCCAGGCTGAATCCGTTACGATTACCGGCGAGCCTCCGCTAGTCGACACCCGAACGCAAACACTCACCACCACCATTACACCGGAGATGGCGCGCGAATTGCCCTTGAACGGCCGCAACGTACTCCAGCTCATGGCCCTAGCGCCCGACGTGAGTCCTGGTGGATCGAGATGTTTCGCGCAGGGAGCCTCACGGCCTGAGTCGACTGTGACGTTTGTATCGGCAAGTGGAGCCCGCTCCAACGAGACAGCATTCTACCTGGATGGCGGGATCAATGAGGATCCGTACACGGAGATCGCCAACATTTTCCCCAACCCGGACGCGATTCAGGAGTTCAGCGTGCAAACCAACAGTTACAGCGCCAAGTTCGGGGGACGCGGCGGCGGCGTCGTGAATGCGGCTACGCGCAGTGGGTCCAACGAATTCCATGGTTCGGCCTTCGAATTCCTCAGGAACCACGTGCTGAACGCCCGGAACTTTTTCGCTTCGAGCGATGACGGCCTGAAACGCAATCAGTACGGTTTTAGCTTCGGCGGTCCGGTCCAGAAGAACAAGACGTTCTTTTTCGCTTCGTGGCAGGGAACCAAGCTTCGCTCTATTCCGACCCAAAATGAGGCAGTGACGCCAACTGCAGCCCAGCTCAGTGGAGACTTTTCGTCCATCAGCACGCAGCTCGTGGATCCCAACACGAACGTACCGTTTCCCGGAAATCAGATTCCTACGTCCCGATTCGATCCAATTTCGATGAAAGTGTTGAGCACGGTTCCGGTCGGTGCGCCGGGAACCGGGCTGGCATTCTATCCGACTTTCACGCGCACTGACGATAATCAGTGGGTGGGCCGCGTGGACCACAATTTCGGGGAAAAGTTTCGCCTGTTTGCGCGATATCTCTATGACCGGCTCGAGCAGCCCGGGTCACTCATAGGCAATGACATTTTAAGCGCTTCTGACAACATTTACTGGCAAAGCCAGAACCTCACGATTGGGGGATCGTATCTGCCCAAGCCCAACCTGGTTGGAGATCTCACTCTTACTTACAACCGAGTGGTCCAGATTTCCCTTGGGCCCACGAAGCTGCCGGGTTGGGTGGACCTGGGCGTCAATGTCGCCAACGAGGCAGCCAGTGCTGGCGCATCCGGGGCAGGTTTCTATCTAAACGTTGGAGGCTACTTCAGCGCTAATTGGGATCCTCTGTATCGGGTTCCGCGAGCTGAATACGACATCAGCAACAATTGGACCTATATCAGGGGCGCTCATAGCATGCAGTTTGGAGGCGAAGTCATTAGGGAGCAGAATATTCTGGCGCAGGTTTTTCTGTCCCAGGGATCCTTCAGTTTCTCGAGCCAGATTTCCGGCGATAATCTGCTCGACTTTATGCTAGGCAAGCCGAGCGACTTCCAGCAGTTCAGCCCCATCTATGAGAGCCTGTACCGCACTCTGCCCGCGCTGTACTTCAATGATTCTTGGAAAGCCACCAGGAGGCTCACAGTAAACCTCTGCGTGCGATGGGAACCCTGGAAAATGTTTACCGAGCAGGCGAACCAGATGTCGATCTTTACGATAGGAGCCGCAGCGCAGGGAATCCGTTCGAAGATTTACCCCAACCTGCCGCCCGGAGAGCTGGTGCCGGGTGATCCGGGGGTGCGGAAGACCGCGGTGCCGTCCTACTATCACATCTTTGATCCGCGGATTGGTGTTGCCTGGGATGTTTTTGGCGACGGAAAAACCAGCGTTCGGGCGGGCTTTGGCATCTACCACGACATGATCAATGTGAACTCTAACAACGACACGATCTCGGCGCCGCCATGGGCTTTGTCCGTCGATGTGCCGTTTCCAGTGAGCCTGCAGAATCCTTATCAAGGGCATAACGTTCCGTTCCCTGCCTTCCGTCCGTTTGCCTCTAACCAAAACTTTGCGTTCCCGTTCTTCGGCAATGAATTTGATCCCACTATGGCGTATCCAGTTATCGAACAGTGGAACCTTGCCGTTGAGCGCCAGCTACCCAAAGGTTTCATGGTCCGGGCGGCCTATGAGGGCATGCAGAGCTACCACTTGTTCGGCGGAGTGGAACAGAACGCAGCCGTCTACATCCCGGGTCAATCCACTTTTGAAAATGACCAGCAGCGTCGACCCATGGGGCAGTACTTTACGAGCAACTCGATCAACACGGCTACGGGAACGGCCAGCTATGACGCTTTGGCGCTCACGGCGGAGAAGCGCGCTACGAAGGGTCTGACCTTCCTCGCGGGTTTTCGTTGGGCAAAGATGCTGGACGAACTTCCCGGTGCGGGTACCAGCCTGGGGCAGGGCGACTACACCACACCCGATCCCAAGTTTGATCATGGTCTATCCAGCGTCGACGTCAACAAGCAGTTCATCGGGTCCTACGTGTGGGAATTGCCTACGGCGAAATCGCTCGACTTTTTCGGGCGCAATGTAATCGGCGGTTGGCAGTCGAGCGGTGTCTTGACCCTTCGAGCCGGATCTCCATACTCGATCCTGTCGGGCCTCGACTATTCTTACAGCGGCATTGGGATTGACCGGGCCGATCTGGTCGGCAATCCCAATCTGTCCGGCAGTCGTTCGAAGGCCGCGCAGCTGAATGAATGGTTTAACACGGCGGCTTTCGCCTTCAATGCACCTGGAACGTTCGGCACCTCGGGGCGCGATATCCTACGGGGCCCGGGCATTGCAACATTTGATATGTCCCTCAGCAAATCGTTCCCGCTCAAATTCGGCCATTTCGCGGAGACGCAGCGTATCGACTTCCGAGCGGAGGCTTTCAACTTATTCAACCACGCAAACTTCAGGAATCCGGATGGCACCATAACCGATCCCACGTTCGGCCAGGTTCTCCGAACAGCTAAAGGGTCGGCCGGCGATCCAAGGATTCTGCAGTTTGCGCTGCGGTACTCTTTCTGATCTTGTCCCATCGGATTGGAGAAGGAAGCCGGCGACACAGCATGAGACGGCAGAAGACTCTTATCCTGCTGGCGTTCTGTGCCGCATCTGCCTGGGGCCAAAGCCGGTCGCGGGACATGGCGGCGATTCTGGAACGGCCGCTCGAGACGCCCGACGTGGTCGCATTTCAGGTGCGGCAATACCTGTTCCAGCGCGCTCCCAAGTTATCTGTTCCGCTGAGCGCCGCACAATGGACTGCCGAGGCCGAGCGCATCCGCAAACATCTGCTCGACGATGTTGTGTTCCATGGATGGCCCAGAGAATGGGTGGATGCTCCGCCGAAGTTTGAAGATCTGGGGACCGTCGAATCCGGGAAGGGTTACCGGATCCGCAAGCTTCGCTACGAGATCGTGCCAGGTTTTCAATCGACGGCGATTCTTTATGAGCCCGAGAATGTCAGCGGCAAGATCCCGGCCATCCTCAACCCCAACGGGCACGAATTGGAGCTGGGCAAGGCTGCCGAATACAAGCAAAAACGATGTATCAATTTTGCCAAGCGAGGAATCCTTGCCCTAAGCCTGGAGTGGCTCTATTGCGGCGAGTTGCACGTTCCTGAAAACAAGCACGAATTCGGCGCGCATCTTGACCTGGTAGGCGCCAACGGAGTGGGCTTGTTCTATCTCGCCATGCGCCGGGGACTCGACTACCTGTACGAGCATCCCAATGTGGACCGCAGCCGCTTGGGCGTGACCGGACTTTCCGGCGGCGGTTGGCAGACCATTGTCCTGAGCTCGCTCGATCCGCGCGTCACGGTGTCAGTCCCGGTAGCCGGATATTCCGCGTTCGTATCGAAACTCGAACGTGTCGGCGACTACGGAGACAACGAACAAGTTCCTCAGGACTTCCTCGCCGGCCAGGATTATCCGCACCTCACGGCCATGCGAGCGCCACGGCCGACGCTGGTCATCCACAACGCGGAAGACGACTGCTGCTTCCGGGCGCCACTCGTGAAGCCTTATAATTACGATGACGTAAAGCCCTTTTTCCGGTTGTTCGGCAAAGAGGACGCGTTTCAGTGGCACGAAAACACCGACCCGTCTACGCACAACTATCAGCTCGATAATCGATTGCAGGCCTATCGTTTTTTCAGCCGGCAGTTCGGCGAACAGGAAATCCCGGTTGATGGCGAGGTCAAGAACTATGACGATCTGGTGGTAGGGCTGCCGAAAGATAATTTGACCATTCTCGGCCTGGCCCGAAAGTTGGCCGAGGGGATTACGCGCCCGGCGGTCGCGTCTCCTTCGGATAGCAGAGCGAAGCTCGAATCGCTGGTTCGCTACAAGCCCGCCACTCTAGAACACGCCTGGGCGCTCACGAATACAAAAAACAAAGGCGTGGAAACCAGGTCTTACCAGTTCCTGTTCGCCAACGGGTTGAGCGCGGCCGGGGTCTGGGCGAAAGCCATCGCCAGTTCCGACGAGTCGCCCACCACGATCGTGCTCAACGACAAGGGCAAGAAAGCAGCGGCGAGCCGCGTTGCGGACCGCCTGAACCGCGGCGAGCAGGTTCTTGCCGTGGATTTGCTGTTCACAGGCGACGCAGCCCCCAAGCAGGCAGAGCTTGAAGAATTTCCGCTGCTGCTGGCGGCCACGGGCGAGCGGGCGCTGGGCATCGAAGCGGCTCAATTAATCGCTCTGGCACGATGGGCGAAGAGCTCCGGCAGCAGGAAAATTCAGATTGAAAGCACGGGCATTCGGAATCAGGTTGTGGCGCTCATAGCTGCTGACATGGAACCATCTCTGTTTTCTGAGGTTGCGATTCACGATGGCATGCCCAGCTTGCAGTACCTTCTGGAGGCGCCCGTCAAATTTGAATCGGCCCCCGATCTGTTTTGCCTCGATCTTTATAAGGAATTCGACATTGATCGCTTGGCCAAGCTTGCGGAGCCAGCCAAGGTAACTCAGAAGTATCAGTGAGAATCCATGGAGAAGCTCAGCCGCCGGTCTTTGCTGGCGCGGTCGTCCCTGCCGCTGCTGATGGCAGACAGCGTGGACAAGGCGCAGCCGGCCCCACGGAAGTTGAAGGTGGTCGTTGTCGGCGCCCATGTGGATGATCCGCAATCGGGCTGCGGGGGAACCATCGCGCGCTACGCTGATCTCGCGCACGATGTTGTCGCGCTGTCCCTGACGCGTGGAGACTCCGAGAGTATCGCGGCGAGCCTCCACATGCCTCCGCAGGAGCTGGCTGCCAGGAGGTACGCGGACGCCCAACGATCCTGTGACCTCCTGCGATGCAGGTTCGTCGCCCTGCACTATATCAACCGGGGCACCGAAGTGACCATGGCACGCTACAAAGAATTTGGAGAGGCGCTCTTGGATCAGAAGCCTGATATTGTCTTCACGCACTGGCCCATCGATACGCATCCCGACCACCGGGCCGCATCTCTCCTGACTTACGATGCCTGGTTGCGTGGTGGGAAGAAGTTCCCGCTGTACTTCTATGAGGTCGAATTGGGTCAGCAGACGCAGGACTTCTGGCCGACTCATTATGTGGACATCAGCGAAGTGGCCGAGCGCAAAAAGTCCGCCGCTTACGCCAACGCGCTCACGGTCGAGGGCTGGTGGCCTTTGCACGAACAGATGGAGCGCTCGCGGGGAAACGAGAAAGGGTGCAAGTTCGCGGAGGCATTCAACCGTCATCCGCAAAGTCCTGCCGAGCCGGCCTTGCCTTAAGATCGGGAAAATGAGCCAAAGTCGATCGATGGACCGCCGGACCGCACTGGGCCTGATGAGTTCTGCGCCGCTTACCGGAATTGTCAGCGGCATCTCGGCCGCTCAACAGATGGGCGCTCCGCCGGATCAGCCGCGTGAACTCATCCCGGACGGCGCCGATATGGGATCGCTGTTTCCGGACATGGAGCGCCTTGTTGGCCGCAACCAATATCCGTACTCGTTCCTGACCAACCGCTTTCGCTCGGCCGAAGAATACAGAAAAGCCGGGCGTGAAGTCGTACTGGACGCGCTGGGGTACCAGCCACCGCGGGCTCCCGCCGCTGCCCAGGTGGTTGACCGGCAGGACTTAGGCGAGTTCATCCGCGAGAAAGTGTTGTTCTCCACCTCAGCGGATTTCCGAGTGCCCGCTTACGTGCATATTCCAAAAGGCCTCAAAGGCCGTGCGCCCGCCATTGTTGACCTGCACTCGCACGGCGGAATGTTCTTGTTCGGCAAGGAAAAAGTAATCGACTTCGGCGGCAACCATCCGGTGATGACCGAGTATCACCAGGTGAATTACGGCGGCAGGCCGACCGCAACAGCTCTCGTTCGGCGCGGGTACGTGGTGATCACGATCGACGCTTTCATGTTCGGGGAGCGGCGTCTAGTCATGGACGCTGACTTGAAGTACGGCTGGGACCGGTCGCATTACTCGGTGGACGATGCGAAGCATCTGAACGAGGTCTGTGCTTCGAAGGAATCCACGCTGGCCCAGTCTCTCATGCTGGCCGGCATGACCTGGGAAGGCATCGTACTGTGGGACGACATGCGAACCGTGGATTACCTGATCAGCCGGCCGGAGGTGGACCCGAACCGCATCGGCTGTGTCGGCATTTCCTTTGGCGGTTACCGTTCGTTCTTCCTGGCAGGCATGGATGACCGCATCTCCGCCGCCTGCGTAGTGGGCTTCATGTCCACCGTCAAGCCCATGGCGCGGCGGCATATCGACACGCATTCCTGGGTCCATTTCGTGCCCACGCTGCACCGGTATCTTGATTGGCCCGACATCGTGGCGATGCGTGCGCCGAAGCCGTTGCTGGTTCTGCAATGCCGCCGAGACGGACTATTTCCTCTGCAGGGGCATGCAGGAATCGGTCGAGAAGATAGCGGCGATCGATGCCAAGGCAGGCGCGAGCGATCGGTTTATCGGTCGTTTCTACGACGTGCCGCATCAGTTTAACGTCGAAATGCAGGAAGACGCCTTTCGCTGGTTCGACGAGCATTTGAAAGCTTGAGCTCCGGTTGTTTGCCGCAGCCATTTGGGAGAAACTGTCGCCATGCGCTTAACCGTTGGTTTGGCCTTCGTACTTCTGGCCGGCTTCGCTCCGGCCGTGCTCGGACAAGATAAGCCGCGCGCCCGTAACCTGGGCGTCCCGTTCGATGGAACGTCAGGAACCTGGAATGCCATCACCGATGTGCAGGGCGTCGAGGTCGGAGAAACCACGCTGATCTCCGGCGACAATGTGCGTACCGGCGTTACGGCCATTCTGCCGCGGGGCAAAAGCAACAACGACGCAGTCTTCGCCGGCTGGTTTTCGCAAAACGGCGACGGCGAGATGACCGGGACGACCTGGGTCGAGGAGTCCGGCTTTCTCGATGGACCCGTCATGATCACCAATACCCACAGCGTCGGCGTGGTTCGCGACGCCGTGATCGCGTGGCAGGTCAAGACCGGACTGAAGCCCGAGACCAACACCTACGGCGCGAGCTTCTTCTCTCTGCCCGTTGTCGCCGAGACATACGATGGCCGGTTGAACGACGTCAACGGATTTCACGTCAAACCGGAGCACGTATTCCAGGCGCTGGATGGTGCGCGATCCGGGCCGGTGGCCGAAGGCAATCATGGCGGCGGCACCGGCATGAGATGCTACGGCTTCAAAGGCGGCACGGGCACGGCATCGCGAAAGCTGGACGCGCGGGCTGGCGGGTATACAGTCGGCGTGCTCGTGCAATGCAATTGTGGTACGCGCAACCAGCTGATGGTTGCAGGCGTTCCGGTGGGCCGCGAAATCCCTGAGACGAACCAGCGCTCGGCCGCTAACACGCCCCGTGAGATCGAAGTCGGCTCCATTATTATTGCCGTGGCCACTGACGCGCCTTTGCTACCGCATCAGCTCAAGCGCCTCACGCGTCGCGCCACCATGGGATTGGCTCGCACCGGCTCCACTTCAGGAAACAGCTCCGGCGACATCTTCATTGCGTTCTCGACGGCAAACCCCGGCGCTGCCCGACCTGCCGGCATCGCCGATTTGAAGATGCTTCCGAACAATGAGATGAACGAACTGTTCACTGCCACGGCGGAAGCCACTGAGGAAGCCATCATCAATGCCATGGTTGGCGCCGAAACCATGACCGGAGCCAATCACCAAACAGTGGTCGCTCTCCCGCACGACGGATTGCGTGAGGCGCTTAAGAAGTACAACCGCCTGCAATAGGCGCCGCGCCCGTGGTGGTATTTTAATAACCCTATGCGAAAGAGCATTCTATTGTTCGCCGTGCTCACCGGATCTGCGAGCGTAACCTTGGCGGCGGAGCTGCCGGGACGCTACTTCCGGTACATGGAATCGGGGGCGCAGCAGGTGGACGCGCGCCTCACCGCTGAGCCGGACGCCAACCTTGAAAATCTCGAGAAAACTCCCGGCTGGAAGCACTTCGGCTACTCGATTCTCGCGCCTGCGGTGCTGTACGCCAAGCGCGACCCTGCGAATCCGCGCTATCACGATCCTAAAATGCTGGCGCTCGCCATCCGGATCGGCGATCTGCTGGCTTCCGAAAACGAGAAAGGCAAGTACACGCCAAGGCTGGATAGCGATTGGGATACTTACACTTGGCTGGAAGCCTACCGCCTGCTCGAGAGCGATTTAGGCCAGGAGAGGCGCGAGCGCTGGAAACGCGCCATCCTCGAAAATACCGCGCCCTTTGCGCCGGACGCCGCCGAGCGCCTGGATTTTCCCTGGTACGCATCACCCTATATCGGAACTTCGCCGAACCATTATTCGCAGTGGGCCGAGTTGCTGTTCCTGGCCGGGCGCGTGTTCGACAAACCCGATTGGGTGAAGCTGGGATCGGACATTCTGCATCGGTTCGCGGCAACCGAGCAGACGCCCGACGGCTATTGGGGCGAGCATAGCCGCGCGGGCCCGACCACGGGCTACGACCATCTGACACTTTCGGCCGTAGCGGTCTATGGTGAGTACACTCAGGACGCCGCTGTGATGGAAGCTCTACGGCGCTCGACGGATTTTCACATGCACTTCACTTATCCCGACGGTACGCCGGTCGAGACTATCAACGACCGCAACCGCTACTGGGGAGTCAGCCCGTGGGGGCAGTTTGCCTTTACGCACTTCCCCGATGGGCGGCGCTATGCGGAGTTTCTGGCCGGGTTCTTCAATCCGGATAAGCTGGCCATGGACGTACTCGGGCGTCTCTCCCAGGACGCGCTCTATTATCACGAAGGTCCGTCCGCGCCTATACCACAGGACCAGGAGCGCTACGTCTACCGCATGAGTGTTCCCGCGGGAATCCGCAAGACGGGACCATGGGTTGTGTGTCTTTCTGGCATCGTGGCGACGCAGGCCGTGAACAACCAGTTCTACCTCGATCGCCAGGCGAACCTGAGCGTCTTTCACAGCAAACTGGGCCTGATCATCAGCGGCGCAAACTCGAAGCGGCAGCCGGAGCTGGCAACATTCCGCGAGAAAATCGGTGGCGCCACGTACCACATGCCGGTGAGCAGCCGCCTCGAGATGGGCGACGCTCACGACCGGCTCTCGCTCGCCTACAACACCTTCTTCAGCGAGCTCTTCATCGAGCCGCCGTCGGAGCGCGAGCTGAAATTCCGGTTCGTGATCAACGGCAAGGGTACGCCTCCGGATGAGGCATTCACAACCCTTCAGCTCGTCTTGAAGGCCGGCGAGACGCTGGAGACGGCGGCGGGACAAAAGATCACGCTGGGAAGCGAGCTGGTCGAGCTTGCGCCGGCGGCAATCGGCGGCTGGATCCGCCACCACGGATGGACCATGCGCGTCGATCCGGCGGCGCGGCTCGTCTGGCCCATTCACCCGTACAATCCCTATGCGAACGCGCCCGAGACGTCGCTCGAGCACGCCGTAGGCGCGCTTTCCGTGCCCTTAAAGCTGAAGTCGAGATCGGGGCACTACGTGCGGCCCAATGAGCAGGAGATTGCCTTCAGCCTCACGGCCGAGTAACAGCACCGCCTCCCCTCGTAGTTAACCGAAGGCATACGCCGCTGGATAGCTAGACATGTCCATGGCTGTGGCCGAAGAGTAAGAAGAGCATGTCGGGTTCGTGTGTCATCGGATCATAGACTATGAGCGCTTGCGTCATTCCGCTTAAGCACGGCTTCGATTTCGGACGAGTTTCGGGCATCAAGTCTTTACCACCATTCCCGGCCGTAGCCTGCAAACTGCTTAGTCTGATGAGCAATGAGGAAGCCAACTTCCGCGAAGTGTCCGAGCTGCTCACCACCGACACGGCTCTCTCCGGCCAGGTCCTCCGCGTTGCCAACTCGGCCTTGTTCGGTTTCCGGCAGGAAGTAAAGAGTATCTTGCAGGCTTTGTGCCTGGTGGGCGCAAACCGGGTGCGCGATGTGGTGGTCACAGTGGCCCTAAAGAACTACATCGGCCGCGATGATGCCGAAGCTCTGCGCGCATGCTGGCGTCACAACCTGGCTACCGCCCTTTGGGCCGAAACGCTGTCGCGATGGTACAAACTCGATGGGCCGATGAGCTACACGGCAGGCCTTCTTCACGACGTCGGTCGCGTCGTGTTACTCATGCTGCTTCCAACGGATTATGCCGCGTTTCTGGAAGAGTCGGCCACCATGAACGCGGACTGGGGAAGCGTGGAGCGCGAGTTGTTCGACTTCGACCATTGCCAGATCGGCCATTACCTCTCCCGCTTGTGGAATTTTCAGCCGGTCTTCACGGATGTGATCGGACATCACCATGACGATCTGACTTCTGAGACGCCGCAGGCTCGAGCCCTGGCTCAGGCCGCATGTACGGCTGCCAGCATGAGCGGTTTCCATACGGTAGGACCGCCACGCCCATGGGACCCGGCGCGCATTGCGGCGCTTTCGCCACCCGGCAAAGGAGCGTTACCGCCAATGGATCGTTTGCTACAAAAAGTCGTTGACGAGCTAAACCTGATCGAGTGTAGTCTCCTATAGAGCTTAACGTGCTGCCCAACCTCCTCTCCAATTCGCAGGAAGAACACCCCTGGCAGGCGATGAAGGAGTCATCTTCTCCTCCTGAGGCCACCGTGCCCGCCGCCAATCTTTCACAGAAACGTGTTTTGTTTGTGGATGACGATCCGGACGTGCTCGACCGGCTGAAGCGGACACTCGAGGAGACGCGCGCGGAATGGCAGATGGCATTCAATACCAGCGCTCGGGACGCGCTGCGGCGGCTCGACGAGGCGCAGTTTGACGTAATCGTAACCGACACGCACATGCCGGAGATGGGCGGCTTCGAGCTGCTAACCGAAGTCCTTCGACGCTATCCCAACATGGTCAGAATCGTGCTGTCCCCGACTGTGAAACAGGATCTGGCGCTCCGCTCGGCGAATGTGGCTCACCAGTATCTGGCGAAGCCATGCGACGCCGCCACATTGCGCGCGGCCCTGGATACGGCGATGCGTATTCGCACGATGCTGGTGTCGCCGGCTCTCAAAACATTCATTTCCCGGATGACATCGCTGCCCAGTCTGCCCTCGGTGCACACCAAGCTGGTCGAATCCCTGGAAGATCCGGAGATCTCCAGCCGCGAGCTCGGAGAGATCATTGCGCAAGATGTGGGCTTGACGGTTAAGGTTCTCCAGATCGCGAATTCTGCATTCTTCGGTCTTTATCGCTATATTGCCAGCCCCTCAGAGGCCGCCGTCTATTTGGGCATAGACACAATTAGAGCGCTCACGTTGTCCACTGGCGTGTTTTCCGCCTTTCACCATACCGGTCTCACCCCGGTCTTCATCGGCCAGTTACAGCGGCACAGTATGACCAGCGGCGTCTTGGCGCACGCCATCGCAAACTCGGAAGGCCTGGCCAAGAAGACCTGCAACAGCAGCCTGGTCGGTGGCCTGTTGCACGACGTGGGTAAGCTGGTCCTCGCCGCGAATTGCCCCAAGGAATATGGTGATGTGCTGGCAGCCGCGAGCAAAGACGGGGTCAGCCCCTGCGAGGCGGAAGAGCAGGTGTTTGGAACTACACACGCTGAGATCGGGGCCTATCTCTTGTGGCTCTGGGGGCTGCCGGATGCTGTTTGCACGGCGGTTGCTTTTCACCATAAACCAGCCGAGCATTCAGTAACCACCTTCACCGGTGCGGGCACAATCCACGTCGCCGACGCTCTCGAACATGAGTCGGAAGACTGCCTTGATTCCGCTGGTTGCCTGGACATTGACCACAGGTACCTGGCCGCCCTGAGCTTGTCAGACCATCTGGGCTCTTGGCGTCAGCTTTCAAAGAAATACAGTCATCGCGGAGAGCAGGATTAGGACTGCGCTAGGTGTGCCGTTGGGCGGCAGTGTAAGTCACTGATTCTAAATGGCGGTGAGGGTGGGATTCGAACCCACGGAACCCGTAAAGGCTCAACGGTTTTCGAGACCGCCCGATTCAACCGCTCTCGCACCTCACCGTACCTCTAAACTACCTGATTTCCAAAACACTTGCAAAGACAGCCACGGCGCCGATTTTTCTTGCGGCCGCCAGCAACGACTTCGGAAACGAGGCTCAGAAGTTCGGGGGAGTGGACCCGGACGGCGATGAGCTGGCGGAAGTGTTAGCCACAATGAGCTGGCTGTTGGTCACGCTCCAAACTCCGAGGACGCTGTTGCCGGCCCCCATAATCAGCGCCGCCGACGCCCATGCCGCGAACGCCAGAAGCAACGCGTACTCGACCAGGTCCTGGCCTTGCTCGCTTTGCAGGAAATTGATTCGCGTTTTCATCGAATGTTCCTTCTACAAAGAATTTCAACTAAAGTCCGCCGGATTTCTGCCAAGACCGCGGCCTCGCGGAGCTTTACGCAGTTCTCAAGTGCAACGCACTGGCCAAACCCCCATCGATGCGTGGTGGCGAGCGGTATCAGGCACTTAGCCGGTGATCAAGATCGGCGGTATTACCAAAGTTGATGGCGCAGGTTGAGATCCGTGTCTCTGGATAAGAC
>JACXTT010001097.1_pt1 | contig 46094 bp, 43 predicted proteins | sample 9270951 | NCBI WGS metagenome assembly JACXTT01 (sample SAMN15532306, study PRJNA645909) | rock metagenome | isolation source: weathered quartz diorite | place: Puerto Rico | collected 2017-06-21 | reverse complement strand
CGCTTACTGGAAGTGCTCCTGCATGGCGGCAGTCAGGTCAGCGGCTGGACCGCCAAACAGATTCACCAAGCGGTCCTCACCACGTTCGGCATCGCCGAGAAATCTTACAGCCTGAATCAACTGCGTTACGATCTCCGCAAGCTTAAGGGCCATGCTCTGTTGCAACGGGACGGTTCACGCTACGCCTACCGCCTCACTAGCAAAGGCCTCGGAGTGGCGCTCTTGTTCCTGTTCTTCCACAAGCGCCTATGCGGTCCCTTGTCCAACAGCCGCTTTCATCACCAACCCGATGCCGCGCATCGCCCCGACAGCGCACTGGAAGCCGCTTACCACAAAGCTGACAAGGCCATTCAAGACATCGTCGACCTGTTGGCCGCCTGATCAAGTGTTGAAGTACTCTTGTTTAACATCGCTCAGGTAAGAATCTAAAAGTGAAAATCGATGTGCGCCGCGACAATTCTTGCATGGCGCAGGCGGGCAGAGTAGCCTTTGCTAAAGACCACTCCGTTGCGGTCGTGGCTCGGTAACTGTTTGCGGCGAAGCCGGGCTGTGTCACCTTAGGCAAGAAGCAACTTGAAAGGCTGCGAAGCATCAAGGCTTGACAATGGAGCCGTCCATTCCTCGGACGGTTGTCCAGTGGTCCTTGCCGGGGGGAAGAGCGAGCGGGAATTTCGCGGCCATGGCTTCGTTGATGTCGATCCCGAGGCCGGGCAGGTCGCTGCCGTAGAGGTATCCGCCTTTGAGCTGGGCTGTGCCGGGCAGCATCTCGTGAACCTGCGGCGGGAAATGATTCTCCTCCTGGATGCCGAAGCTGGCGATCGAGAGGTCGACGTGATAACTGGCCAACTGGTTGACCGGATCGTTGTCGCCGCCCTCCTGCCACGCGGTCCGGACGCCAAAGGCTTCGCAGAGAGCAGCTGTCTTCTTTGCCGCGGTGATACCGCCGGTTTGCGAGACGCGGTTGCGCACGAAATCGATCAGCCGCTCGGAGATCAGCGGGACCCATTCGTGGACGTTAGTATTCAACTCGCCCATGGCCAGCGGGGTAGTGGTGACCTTGCGGATGTTGCGGAACCATTCGATTTGCTCCGGCGGCAGCACGTCTTCGAGGAAGAAGAGGCGGTAGGGCTCCACGCGTTTCGCGAGTTCCACGGCCATGATCGGCGTGACGTGCTCATGCACGTCATGCAGCAGCTTGACGTCCTTGCCGAGCTTCACGCGGAGGAATTCAAAGAGCTTGGGGATCGTGTCGACATACAGCTCCTCGTCGAACGCGGGGCCGCTGAATCCGTCGGCGGGGCGGCTGCCCTGGCCGGTCTCGATCATTCCGCCGCCACCATAGCCGCCCATCTGCGCGCGCACGTGGCGATAGCCTTCGTCCATGTATTTCCTGACATTTTCGGCAACCTGCTGCATGTCGCGGCCGTCGGCGTGGGCATAGAGAGGCACGGCGTCGCGGGCTTTTCCACCCAGCAGCTCATAGACCGGCATGCCGGCGCGTTTGCCCTTGATATCCCACAACGCCATGTCGAGCGCGCTCAAAGCGTTGTTCTGGATCGTGCTGTTGCGCCAGTAGGAGCGGACATTGGTGGACTGCCAGGCGTCTTCGATGCGGTCGGCGATTTTGCCGGTCCACCAGGGGCCGAAATGCTTTTCGATGGCCGTGACCACGGAGAAGGCCTGGTTGATGTTGGACGCGGAGCCGAGGCCGTAGAGACCGGGCTCGCTGGTCAGGATCTTCACGAAAACCCACTGATAGCCGCGGCCTGCTCCGGTGGGGATCACTTTCACTTCCTTGATGGTGATGGGCGGCAAACCGCGGGTACGTTGGGCGTAGAGATCAGCCGCGGCGGCGAAGGGCGCGGCGGTCAGGGTTTTGAGAAGAGTGCGGCGAGTCATGACGGTATTGGAATATCACACGGAAAGGCCGTGTGTCCAAAAACCGGGACAGCCGTGTTTCCTATTTAATTGCCGGTGTCGTCGGTGGGGGCGCTGGTAGTGCCGGGACGCTGGACGGTGAGGATCAGCGGATCGCTGGCCTGGGCCATAGCGAGCGAACGCACCTGCACTACGTTGAGGCCTGCCGACACGGTCTCGGGGACCTGGGCCAGAATCTGGCCGTTGGAGCTTTGGAGAAGCGGAAGGGCGATGTCGTTGAAGGTCACGCAGGAACCGCCGAGCAGGGCGGGCGGGGGCGTGGTGTCGGCGGCGCCAAAGTCGGCCAGGTTGCGGCCGGTGATGGTGATGAACGAGCCGGGGCGGATGTTCTGCGTGCCGTCGGTGGAGTTTACGATACCGCGCGCGGCGATCACCGGCTTGGTGTCGTCGGAAGCCGGCGCAGCCGGCGTCACCGTGATTCCAGACAGTGTGATTGCGTAGATGTTGCCGGCGGAATCGGCGACCATCTGGCGCGGGGTGACGTTCCAGCGCTGCGTGCCGAAGACGCTGAGGACGGGATTTTCAGCCAGGACACCGACCAGCGTCTCGCCGCCGGTCTGCACGTCCACCAGTTCCAGCGTCGGCCGGGCGTCGTCCCGAGTGGCCACGTTGACGTTGGCGCGGACCGCCGTGGTCAGGCGCACGAACTGGCTGTCGTTGAGCGATACGACAGAAGCGATGTTGCGCTGGCCGGCGCTGACGATGGTCACGGTCGGCGGCTGTCCCGGCGCGGGCGGGGGGCCGAAGACCGGCACGCCCGGACGCTCCGCTCCGCCGATGGCGGTGAGCGATGAATTCAGGATCAAGCCGTTTGCAAGAAAGTACTGGCCGTCTTTCGAGGCTGCCAGCGAGCCATAGTATCCCTGGATCGGATTCGAGAACAGCAGGCGGCCGGCGACATAGGCGTCGGCTTTGGCGTCGTAGAGATAGCCGCGGCCGCTGCCGTCCAGGGTTACGATCCACTCGTTGTTCGGCGCGGTGAGCATGGTGAAGTTCGGAGCGCCGGGCAGGACGTTGGCGCCGTTGGCCTGCTGCGTCACTGAACCTGGCGGACGCACGGTGGCGACGTTGCCGACCACTTTCCATTGCGTGCCGTTCGACAGCACGAACTGCAGTCCGAACAAGCCCATGGCGAGGGTGCGCGGATGAGCCGGGTTGGCGTTGGCGCCGCCACCCTGCCGGGGCAGGGACGGAAACTCCACGCCACCCACGACGCGGCCCAGTTCGAGATCAACGATCGAAATGGACTCGCCGCCGGTGTTTCCTACGTAAAGCGTGACGCCATCGGTCGATAACGCCATCTGGTGCGGCATCTGTCCGACCGGAATCGGATCGAGGAAGCGGCGCTTCTTCAGATCGAAAATCTCGATGCGGTTATAGCCGGAGTTGGTGATGTAGAGGCGGCCTCGGGGCTCGTCGAGCAGCAGGTCCTGTAACCCTTCGTTGCCGCTGGGGAAGGCCTGGCCGTTGGCGGAATTGTTGGGCGTCGTCGGTAGCGGATAAATCACGCCGCGCTGATCCGGATTGCGGAAGTTCATGTAGATCCGGATTGTGTTGGGGATGTTGATGGCGTCGGTGGACGCCAGGTTGACGTTGAACGCGTTGCCGGTGAGGGTAGCGCCGCCGGTTGCGAGGTTGGTGCCGGCCTGGCGGATCACGTTGGTCCGGCCGGGCTCCATAGTGAAGCGTATCTCGGAGGGAGCGACGCCGCTGGCGGCTTCGGCCACCACTGCCGTGCCGGTATTGGGCAGGCTGAAGGTGAGACGCCCTTTGCCGAGGTTATTGATCTTCACGGTCGAGCGCGCCAGACCGCGATTGCATTCATCGGAGGCCAGGAAGACGGTGGTGGTCTCGGGCTGCAGAATCGGGTATTCGTACAGGCTGCCCAAGGGGAGGTGGATCATGCCGGATTCGGAAAGGGCCCACGCGTCCTGACCGTCGGCCGTGGCGGCGAATTTGGCGATGATGGATTCCGGAAGCTTGATGCCGAGCTTGATGCCGAGGTTGGTTCCATCCGACACCAGCAACGTGGAGGACACCGGCCGGAGCGCGGGAATCTGGAACTGGGCGACGTTGAACGCACTGTACATCGTCGCGCCGTCGGGTGAGAAAATGCTTCCACCCAGGTTCTGACGGACATTGAAGCTGCCGGACAGGGTGAAGGGCGCGTTGGCGGCGGATTGCTGTCCGATCACGGCCAGCGTGGCCGAGTCGTACATGGTGAAGCCGGCCATGAAGCGCGATCCGTCGGGCGCCATCGACAGCACTGTCGACTGCCCCCCGACGGTGCGCGACCGCAGGATCACGCCGGACGCCACTTCATAAACGAACATGTAGGTCTGAGCGCCGGGATTGGTGAGACCGATGACCAACCTGCCGTCGGGCGTGCGGATCAGCTTGGAGAAAAAGTTGGTGTCGGGCCGGGTCAGAACCAGCGCGGGCAGGCCGGCGGGGGTCGAGGCGGGTGGAGGCGCCTGCACGGGAAACAATTGCTGGGAGGACTGCTGAGTGCGGTCAAAAACCAGGAGCGTATTCTGCGGAGGGTTGCCGGAACCGGTGCCCGCAGTGGCGATCAAGGCACGGCCGTCGACGCCCACCTCCACGCCTTCAGGACGCGCGGGCAGCGATACCGTCTGCACCACCTGGGCGGCGCCGAGGTCGATCACGCTCAACGACGAACTGAGCTGGTTGGTGACGAACAGAAAGTTGCTATCCATCGACATCGCGGCTGACAGCGGGCGGTTTCCGACCGGGATGGAGCCGATGACGCGTTTGTCGGAAACGCTGTAGATGTCCACGCGGTTCGCGCGATCGTTGATGAGGTAGATGCGGCCTCGCAGCTCGTCGAGTACCAGGTCCGAGGGCGTGCCACCCAATCCGATCACGTCCCCGAAGGTGGCGCCGGCGCCTTGCCCGAAAGCGGGTAGAGCGGCGCCTGTGAAGACGCAAACAATTGTAAATAAAGACGTTATGATGACCGAAGGCTTCACGGAAGGGACCTTCCCTGGTACCAACACCCTATCTTACACGTTAACCCGCAGGTGTGGAGGAAGTTGCGTCTTACGGGAATGCGTAACCTCTGATAGCGGAAAGACAGCGGCTGGCTGAAGGCCGCCCAAGCGGGGGAGACACAGGCTAGAACGCCTGCGTCACAGCGGCGGCGAGAGGTCTGGTACTGCACTGTGTGGGAGGCGCAACATACACACTAAAACCGTGTTATAACGGTGCAGTTGAAAATCAGGGTACGGAACAGGGATCGGGGAACCGTCCTCGCTGACGCCGCCGATGTAGCAGATACGAGTGAAAAACGGCGGACCGGCCTGCTGAAGCACACCGAGCTCAAACCCGGAACGGGATTGTGGATCAGTCCTTGCGAATCGGTGCATAGCTTCTTTATGAAGTTCGCGATTGACGTGGTGTATCTGGATCGCGGCAAGCGGGTCAAAAAGGTGCGGCGCTCGATGGTCCCGTGGCGCATGTCCGCGTGTCTAACCGCGCGGTCAGTGCTGGAACTTCCCGTGGGAACGATTCAGGCTTCGGAGACTCAGGAAGGCGACCAGTTGGAATTCGACAAGGTGGACGATTGAGGAATCCCGGACAGATCTGGTGGGTGGCGGCCGCAGCCGGCTGCAGCGTCTCCTGCGCGCACCAGTCTTATAAAGTTTCCATCCCGCCCGCGCCCACCGCAATGGAGCGTCAGATTTCGAATGCCGTCGACGCGGGCGAAGGGGACTTCGCGGGCCGCGCCCTGCGGCGTAAGATGGCGGCCGAACCGGGGAATCTGGAAGTGCGGCTGGAATTGATCCGGCACTTCGCCACGCAGGGCAACCACGAGCTTGCGGTAGAGCATGCGCGACTAGCCCTGGAGCGATTTCCGGGTTCGGCGGCGATCGTGCTTTTGCAGGCCAAGTCGCTGCGCTCGCTGGCGCTGCAGAGCCAGGCCGCCGGAGTGCTCGCGGACTTCCTGACCGCTTATCCTGAGCAGGACGCCGATTACTACTCCTGGCTGGGAATTGTCTATGACGAGATGAAGGAATCCGCCAAAGCCGAGAAGGCCCACCGCCATGCGCTGGCGCTGGAGCCGGGGCGCGACAGCCTTCACAACAATCTGGGATACAGCTTGCTGCTGCAAGGCAAGAACGAGGAAGCGGCGCAGGAGTTCCGGACCGCGCTGAAGCAGAACCCCCGCTCGGAAATGGCGCGCAACAATCTGGGCGTCGCGCTGGCCGGGCAGCCGTACGAAGCGATTCTGAACTGGCAGTCGATCGCCGACCCGGCGACGGCGCACAATAATATGGCGGCGATCCTGATCGAGCAGGGCCGCTACGACGAAGCCCGGCGTGAGATCGACATCGCTCTCGGTTATGACCGGCAGCACGCCGCAGCCTTGAACAATCTGAAATTGGTGTCCCGGCTGGACGGGAAACCGGCGATCCTCCCCATCAAACCTATACAATCGAAGTGGGGCCGATTCTGGGTGACGTTCCGGCGGGCAGCAGGAGGCTAAAAAGGTCACTTATGAAACAGTTGCTTGTTCGTTTGCTCAAAGAAGAGCGGGGCCAGGATCTCGTGGAGTACGCGTTGATCGTTGCCGCCGTCGGTCTGGCGCTGATTACGACGGTGAATCAGCTCTCTCAGGGTATCGTCAGCCTGTACTCGAGCATCACGCAGGATCTGGGGAGCATCGGCGCGACGGCCCAGTAGCCGCCGGCCGCATCCCAACGTGCCGGAAGCCGGGGTCGAGACCGCCTCTCGCGTCAGGCCGTCGGCCGCGTGGCTGGCGCCAGACGTAGCGTTGGCCGCGTCATTTGTTGCCCTTTTCTATTGCCTCTTCCTTTTTGAGGGGTACAAGAAACTGTTCCGGGATTCCGATTCCGGCTGGCACATCCGGGCGGGCGAGACGATGCTGAGCAGCCATGTCCTGCCGCGTGCCGACGCTTATTCGTTTTCCGTTCCCGGACGCCCGTGGGTGGCCTGGGAGTGGGGATCGGACGTATTGATGGGCGCGGCGCATCGCGCGGCTGGGTTGGCCGGAGTGGCGTGGCTGTACGCGCTGGCCATCGCTTCGGGAGTCTGGATGTGGTTCCGGCTCAACTGGGCGGCGGGCGGCACGTTCCTGCTGGCGTGTCTGCTGGCGATCCCCATGCTCTCCACGACAAATCTTCACTGGCTGGCCAGGCCGCACGTCCTGGGGTGGCTGTTTCTGCTGGGCGCGGGCCTTGCCGCCGAGAGCGCGCCGTCGCGGATGGGGGGCCGGCACGCCGCAGCGGTGGCCGCCGCGATGATTCTGTGGACGAACCTGCACGCCAGTTTCTTTCTGGGGCCTCTGATTTTCTCCGTCTACGCGGCCGCCGATACCCGGCGGCGCGGCTGGTTCGTTCCCGCCGCGGCCGTAGCGGCCGCAGCCACGCTGGTCAATCCCTACGGCTGGAATCTGCACCGGCACATTGTGGAGTACCTCACCAACACCGAACTAATCAGCCGGATCGGCGAATTCCAGAGCTTCAATTTTCACGCCGAAGGAGCGGGGCAGATTCTGCTGACGGTTTTGATCTCGCTGGCGAGCGCGGGTCTCCTGATGTCGCAACGGCGGTGGCCGCAGGCGCTGCTGATTCTGTTTCTGTCGGCGATCGCGCTGCGTTCGGCGCGAGGGCTGCCGGTCCTGGCGCTGCTGGCGCTGCCGTTGGCCAACGGAGCCATTGCCGGCACGCTGGCGCAATCGGGGTCGGCGCGTGTTCAGGCGGTGCTTGAATACTCGCGGCGGCTGCGCGTGCTGGACCGGCGGTTCAATGGGCTGGCCTTCGCCCCATTGGTGGCGGCGCTGTTGCTCTTTCTGCTGCGGACGCCGCGGATCGCGGCGCGCACCGGTTTCCCCCCCGGCGAATTCCCGGTGGCGGCATCGGCGGAGGTGGCGCGGCTGCCGCTGGACGCCAGAATTCTGGCGCCGGACAAATTCGGCGGCTACCTGATCTACCGCTTCGCCGGGGCGCGCAAAGTCTATTTCGACGGGCGCAGCGATTATTACGGCGCGGAGTTTATGAAGGAGTATTCCCGGTTCATGCAGGTGCGTCCGGGGTGGGAAGTCAACCTGGAGCGGTTCGGCTTCACTCATGCTTTGCTGCCAGTGGACTATTCGCTGGTTTCGGCGCTCCAGGCTCGCGGGTGGAAGGTCATGTACCGCGATCCCGTTGCCGTACTGATGGAGCGTCCATGACCGCGTTGAGCCTGCCGATCCGCGTTACCCTGACCGCCATCCTGGCGGTGGCGGCTGTGTGCGATCTGCGGACGCGGCGCATTCCCAACTGGGTGACGCTGCCGGCGATTCCGGTCGGCGTCACGGCGCAGGCCCTGTTCGGAGACGGATTGTGGGCCGGGCTGGCGGGATTCGGAGCGGCGCTGGCGGCGTTCTTTCTGCTGTTCGCGGTGGGGGCGATGGGCGCGGGCGACGTGAAGCTGTTTGCCGCGGTGGGGGCATTCGTGGGTATCCGGCATCTGCTGATTGTCTTCGTGATGATCGGCATCGCGGGAGGGGTAGCGGCGGTGATTGTGGCAATTCGGGCGGGGGCGCTGACCCGGGTACTCCGCAACACTGGATCGATCGCCGGGTCGCTGTTCGGCGGCCGATGGGAAGAGCTTCGCCAGCGCAGCGACATGAATCAGCCGGAAGCGTTGAGTCTGCCTTACGGGGCGGCTATCGCGGCGGGGACGCTGATGTATTTGTGGTTTGGGCAGTGAGGCGAGGTTTGTGGGGCGGTGGAGACCGCGGGTTGGCAGTGACGATGGAGAGGAAACGATGGATCGAAACCGGATCTTGATGATTTTGGGCGCGGCCTGGGTTTCGGCAGCGCTGCTGACCTGGCTGTTCATTTCGGCCACGCGCGGCCAGAAGAGGGACAAGATGGCTCGGGTGATGGCCGCGCGCACTGACATGCCGCTGGGGACGCGTATCCGGAAGACGGACCTCAAGCAGATCGAGATGCCGGTGAACGATCTGCCAAAGGGCGCGATCCTGCAGGACAAAGACGCGATCGATCGCGCGCTGCTCTATCCGCTTTCGGCGAACGAGCCGCTGACGAATTCGAAGCTCACCACGCTGAGCGGCGCCGACGGCATTCCATCCACGATCGAAGCGGGCAAACGCGCAATCTCCGTCACGATCAACGACGCCAGCGGCGTCGCCGGGCTGATTCAGCCGAACTCGCGCGTGGATGTTTTCTTTACGCGGCCAGGGACCATGGCGGAGGCGGTCAATACCATCGTGCTGCAGAACGTTCGCGTGCTTGCGATCGGACGGACAACGCAGGTTGGACAAGTGGCCGACCCGCGCGCGCCGCGCGCCCCGGTGGCAACCCTGGTGGTCACACCGGAGGAAGCGCAAAAGCTGGAGCTGGCCAAGAATCAGGGCAAGATCAGCCTGGCGCTTCGCAACCCGCTGGACCAGAGCCAGCGCGACAAGGTGGAGGCCGTCACGGCCGATGCCATCGATCCATCGCTCGACAGCCGCATGATCAGGCTTCGGCGCGCCCGCGCTCTGGGGGCTGGAGGAAAGGTGCCCAATCTGGACGACCCCAGAGTTTGGGCCAACCTCACCGGCGAGGGTAAGCCGAAGGAAGAGAAAAAGAAAGAGCCTGAAAAGCCGCGCCTGGTGGTCGATGTCTTCCGCGGTGACCGGCACGTGCAGGAAATGTTCCGATGAATCCCAAGTGGATTGCGATACCTTTGCTCGGCCTGGCATGCGGGGCGGCTGGACACACGGCCGCGCAGACCCTGCCGGCGCGCGACTTGGTGCTGCTTACAGGCCGCGGAGAGCTGCTTCAGTTCGATCGCGACCTGCAGCGCGTGGTGGTGTCGGAGCCCAAGATCGCCGATGCGGTGGTGGTGTCACCGAGGGAGGTAATGATCAACGCCAAGGGCGCCGGCCGGGCCACACTCTATGTGTGGGAGTCGGGCGGGCTGCCTGCGCGCTGGGACATCACTGTTAAGGACGACACCAGCGAGCAGGATCAAACCCGCAAGCGTCTGGAGCTGGGCCTGGGCCCGGGCGTCAAAGTCGAAGGGACCGGCGATACGCTGGTGCTCACGGGCTCGGTGAAGAGCCCGGAGGAAGCCAAGAAGCTGGCCGGGATCGCCAGCGGATACGCCAAGAACATCGTCAACCTGCTGCAGCCGCCTCCGGCGCAGGAGCCGCGCCAGATCCTGTTGCAGGTCCGCTTCGCCTCCATCAACCGCAGCGCTCTGAGCGAGATCGGGTTCAATTTCTTCAGCCGCAACCCGAAACTGATCGGAGAGCTGACCACCGAGCAGTTCCAGTCGCCCCGCTTCAGCCAGCTGCAATTTCAAAACCAGGACTTCAACAATACTTCCGTCAACTTCGCCGACCTGCTGAACATCTTTGCGTTTCGTCCGGATCTCAACATCGGCGCCACCATCAAGGCGCTTCAAGCCCGCAATCTCCTCCAAGTCCTGGCCGAGCCCAACCTGATTACGGTGGAAGGCAAGGAGGCCAGCTTCCTGGCCGGAGGCTCTTTCCCCTTCCCGACCTTGACTACCACTTCCACCGGAGGCGCCGTCTCGCCCGTCGTCACGGTGCAGTTCAAGCCGTTCGGCGTGCAGTTGAACTTTACGCCGACCATCCTCGAAAACGGCTCCATCAATCTGAAGGTCGCGCCCGAAGTGAGCTCGCTGGATTATGCCAACGCGGTGCTGGTACAAGGCTTCCAGATTCCGGCCCTCGCCCAGCGCCGCGCCGAAACCGAGGTAGTGCTCAAGGACGGCGAGAGTTTCGCCATCGCCGGTTTGATCGACAATCGTGTTATCCAGACGATTGAGCGCGTTCCCGGCCTGGGCAGCCTCCCCGTGGTCGGTAACCTCTTCCGCAGCCGCTCCACCAGAAAGACCGACGACGAATTGCTGGTGGTGATCACTCCGCGTTTCGTCAAGCCGCTGACCGCGGCGGAAAAAGCCAAGCTGCCCGATTTCCCGGAAACCTTCCTGCCCACTGTCGCCGAAGAGAAGGCTCAGAAGAAACCGAAGGGCAAGGGAAAGGGGAAGACCGACGCCAAGCCGGCCGACGCCGCGCCCGCTCCTAACCAGCCGGAGTTTGTGGGCCCGCGCGGTCTTCAGGAGCCCAAGAAGTAGCGTGACCATCTCTGTTCCAATCAGGTCCGTTCCAATCCGCGCCGTGCGCTCCCGAGGCGCCACCTCCCTGCAGATCCTCGTGCTGCTGGTGCCGGTGATGCTCGGACTGATGGGTTTCGCAGTGGATCTGGGACGCCTGTACCTGGTCCGCGGCGAATTGAGCCAGGCGGCCGAACAGATGGCGGTGGCGGCAGCGTCCAAACTCAACGGAACGGAAGCCGCGACCGGGGCGGCGACCACCGCGGCCCAGGTGATCATCGCGGAAACCGGCGGCAACAAGTACAACTTCGGCTCGCTGGTGATCGGCCAGTCCACCGGTTTCCTCACCAGCGAGGCGCCGACGCCGCAGTTCTACGACACGGCCGCGGCGGCCATCGGCGACGACTCGTCGGCTACCGGTTCCGAGGCGTCCGGCTCCACCGCCAAATACGTCCGCGTGGACGTGTCGGCGGAAGCGCCGCTGCTATTTTGGGGCCTGCTTTCGCTGGGCCAGGACCGCAAGACCACGGTGATCGCGCGCGGCGTGGCCGGCATGAGCCCACCGCTTTGCACCGCCTGCGGGATCGAGCCTTTCGCCATCGCGGCGCTGTCCGCCGACGACACCGTCGATTTCGGATTCACCGTGGGAACCAAATACACGCTGGGGTTCACCTGCAACGGGAATCCTCCACCCACGCCACTGGCCGGCTCCACGCAGCGGGTGGCTTATCTGATCGTCAACCGCTTCAACGATCAGTTGACGCTGGACGATACGCAGCAGTTGTACCGCACCGGCGCGCAGGGACTGCTGCCGTCCACCACCGCGGCGAATTCCTGCATTTCGATTAACGCCCAGGAGATCGGCTGGGTAAGCGCGACGCCTGCCAACTGCAACACCAACACGGTGCCTCAAGCGGTGCAGGCGGCGCTGTGCGGACTCTCCTCGCGCTTCGATTCGGTGCCGGCCGGCGTTTGCAGCCTGGTGGCCGACATCGATACGCTGTCGCTGTCCTATACACCGGACACGAATGTCCTCGACCTGGACGACTACACGACTTATGACGGCAACAACCGCCGCCTGATCACTATTCCGATCGTCGACATACTCAGCCAAGCCGGTCCGATGACGATTCTCGGATTCCGCCAGTTTCTGCTGCTGCCGAATCCAAACGACACCACCATCCAGCCCGCCGACGCCAACGGCCGGTTTGGAGCGATGTACATCGGCAGCGTGGCCCCGGTGAAGCAGGGCCGCTTCGACGGGTGCAGCATCTCCAACGGTCCGGGAAAGGTGGTCATGCACCGGTGAGGCGACGAACGAAACGGGGGAATTCGCTGCTGGAGACGGCGTTGTTCGTGCCAATCCTGGTGACGCTGCTGGTCGGGATGGTGCAGATCGGCAAGGTAACGTATACCTATTACACCTTGCGCAAAACCGTCTACTCGCTGGCCCGCTACGTGTCCACGCAGCAGGGCGTCAACTTCTGCGATCCGGCCGACGCCACCATCGCCGCGGCGAAGACCTTCGCGCTGATCGGATCGGCCGAAGGCAGCGGCAACGAGCCGGTGATTCCCACGCTGACCACCGACATGCTGGCGGTGAGGGCGGAGCGCGCCGATCCCAACAGCGGCGACATTTCCGAATGCGATTGTTCCAGCACCGGCTGCGATACGTCGGCCGGCGGCCAAGCCCCGGATTACGTGGTGGCCTACCTGCCGGATGGATTCGAAGTGCAAATCCGCATTCTGTTCCTGAACCCCGAACCGGTTACTCTGCGCCCGCAGGTCCGGGTTCGGTACGGAGGAACGTGAGATGCGAATGATCCGCCGCGCGCGGAACGGCCAGGCCACGCTTGAGTTCGTGCTTCTGTACGCCGGGGTGCTGCTGCCTCTGACGTTTGCCATCGTGTTCACGGCGAAGATGCTCTGGGTGTGGCACAGCGTGGTGGAATTCACGCGCGACGGCGCGCGCTACGCGGCTTCGCATTGCTGGCAGGGGAACGGCGACAACGTACAGACCTACATGCGCACGCACGTGCCGCGCATGATCGACATGGACCAGTTTCAGTCCGGCTCGGCGGAGCTGTCGATCCAGTATTATTCCAAGGACCCGGACACGGGCCAGCTCACCGAATTTTCCTGCGACGGCGGCGAGTGCTCCGTGGATTGCATCCCGGATACGGTGAGCGTGAGCGTCAGCTTTTATGAATTCCGCAGGTTTGTGAACTTCCTCCGGCTGCCCCCGGTGCAGATTCCGAGCTTTCGGACGTCGATGCCGATCGAGAGCGCGGGCTGCGATCCGGAGCAGGGGAGCTGCCTTCCGTGAGAGCTTCCAGAGAAAGGAATTCCGGCGAGTGAATCGCGGAAATCGGTCTTCTTCATGTCGAACCCAGTGATTGTCCTGATCGCCTCCGGCGACGAGCATTTCCGCGAGATGGTGCGGGAGAACCTGCTCAACGTGCCGGCCGCCAGAGTGGGGGCTGAGTACCTGGAGGTGGCCGCAAACCTGCACATCCGAGTCCTGCAGGATCTGGAGCGCCACCCGCACGCGGCGCTGATCCTGGACATGGCCGGCGACGCCGAGACCGCTCTGCGCGCGCTGGAAAAGGTCAAGCAGGCGGCGCCCGATCTCTACGTCCTGGCCTCCCACTATCACGCCGACGGCGAAACCGTGATCGCGGCGCTTCGGGCCGGCGCAAACGACTTTCTGATGCAGCCGCTCAAGCGGACGGAGTTTCGCGACGCGATGACGCGGCTGGAGCGAGCGCCGCGCCGCGCCAGCTCGTCGGAGAGCAAGCTCGGCAAGGTGTATACGTTCGTGGGCACCAAGGGCGGCGTGGGCACCACGTCGCTGGCCGTTAACTTCGCCGCCGTATTGGCCCAGCGGAAGCAGAACGTAGTCGCCATCGACCTGGACTGGGGCGCCAACGACGTGGCAATGCAACTGGGCGCGGCGCCGCAGTACACGCTGATGGAGGTCGCGGAGAACTTGAGCCGCATGGACCAGGCGCTGTTCGAAGGCTTCGTCACCCGTGACCCGCTGGGATTCTTCCTCGTCGGCCCGCCCGATTCGCTGGAGCCGCACGGCTATTTCACCGACCGGATGTTCCGCGAGTTCGCCACGTTTCTAGTGGAAAAGTACGATTCGGTAGTGGTGGACGGCGGGCGCTCCATTGCAGATGAAGTGGTGCTGAGCGCGTGTCAGGTTTCCTCGTCGGTGTTTCTGGTGGTGACGCAGGAATATCCGTGCATCCGCAATGCACAGCGTTATCTCACGCACCTGATGCGCATGGGCTTCACGCAGGACCAGATCAAGATCGTGGTCAACCACTACACGAAGAAGCCGGATCAGCACCGGGCCAGCCTGGAGCAGATCCAGCAGACGCTGAACCAGCCGGTGTTCTACGGGATTCCGCATGCGCAGGCGATGCTGGCGTCTGTGAACCGAGCGCGCCCGATGGTGGCCAATCGCGAGCAGGCGGGCGATCTGGATCGCGTGTTCCGCGCGTTCGTGGACAAGGCGGCGGGCGGAAGGATGCCGCCGGCGCGCGAGGGTGCGGTGGGTAAGACCGCATGACATCATGAAGTAGGCATCCATTCGTTATGAGTTCCCGCACATTTGCCCGCCCGGGTTCCGGCTCCGGCTCAGACCGTTGGTTTGAGATCAAGAGCAAGGTGCACCTGCGCCTGCTGAATTCGCTCTCCCCCGAACAGTTAAAGTCGCTGAACAAAGAGAGCATGCGGGCCCAGGTGGGGAACGTAGTGGAGCGGCTGGTGGTCGACGAAGGGATTCCGATGACGCTGGCCGAACGCGAGCGCGTCATCGAAGAGATCCTGGACGAGGTGTTCGGCCTGGGGCCACTGGAGCCGCTGCTGAAGGATCCCACCATCAGCGACATCATGGTCAACGGTTTCGACAATGTCTATATCGAGCGCGCCGGCCGTTTGGTGGAGACTAACGTGCGGTTCAAGGACCAGGCCCACGTCCGCCTGATCATCGAGCGCATCGTGTCCGCCATCGGCCGGCGCATCGACGATTCGTCGCCGATCGTGGACGCGCGCCTGTCCGACGGATCGCGCGTTTGCGCGGTGATACCGCCGCTCTCGCTGATCGGCCCGGTGATGTCGATCCGCCGGTACGGCAAGAAACTGCTGACCACCGAAGATCTGCTGAAGAACGAAACCTTCACCACGGGAATGCTGGATTTCCTCTCCGGCTGCGTGGAGGCGCGGCTCAACATCGTAATTTCCGGCGGCTCGGGCTCGGGGAAGACCACGATGCTGAATCTGCTGTCGCGCTTCATTCCCGAAGAGGAGCGGATCGTGACCATCGAGGACACGGCCGAACTGCAACTGCAGCAGGGTCACACGGTGCGCCTGGAAACGCGTCCGATGAACATTGAAGGCGCGGGCGCCATTACCCAACGCGACCTGGTGATCAACGCCCTGCGTATGCGCCCGGACCGCATCATTGTCGGTGAGTCGCGCGGCGGCGAGGCGCTGGACATGCTGCAAGCCATGAACACGGGCCACGACGGCTCCATGACCACGGTCCACGCGAACTCGGTTCATGACGCGTTTTCGCGCCTGGAAACCATGGTCATGATGGCCAGCCAGAACGTCCCGGACAAAGTGATCCGGCAGCAACTGGCGTCGGCGATCAACATTGTGGTGCACACCGCGCGCATGGCCGACGGCAACCGCCGCGTGATCGAGATCGGCGAAGTGACGGGCATCGACCGGCAGCACGTCGAGACGCAGAATCTGTTCGCGTTCGAGCGCACGGGCATCAGCGCGCGGGGAAAAGTATTGGGATCTTTCAAGGCCAACGGCGCCGTTCCGCGCTGCCTGGAGCGCCTGAAATCCTACGGAATTCACCTCTCACCGGCCATCTTCAAGGAAACGCACGAAGTGAAGGACATGGCCGAGACGGTGCGCAGGTAACGATATGGTTTCGGCGATCATCGTCTCGTTTATCCTGTTTTCGCTGGCTCTGTTCGGCGCGGGCTGGTACATCTGGATGGTTCCGCGGCAGCGCGAAGCGGACTTGCTGGCGGTGCGGCTGCGGGAACTGAGGGCCCACACGCGGGCCGGACGCGAGAGCGCGCCGGACCTGGTCCGCCGGGAGCAGCGCGGGTCCTTTGCCTCGCTCGGCGATTTCGTTTCCTGGCTCGGCGTGCTGCGCCGGCTGCAGGAGTACATCGACCAGGCCGCGCTGAAATACCGGGCGGCGGACGTCGCGGCGATTTCCGCGCTACTGGCAATTGCGGCCTTTGTGCTGCTCGGTTTCTTCGGCCTGCATTTGTTTCTGCTCAAGCTGCTGTTCGCCGGGCTCATCGGCTACATCCCAATCGCGCGGGTGATGTTCGCCCGGAAAAAGCGCATCCGCAAATTCGAGGAGGTGCTGCCCGACGCCATCGACCTGTTCACCCGCACCATGCGCGCCGGCCACAACCTTCACAGCGGCCTGGAAACCATCGCGCAGGAATCGGTGGAGCCGGTGCGCGGAGAATTCAAGAAGCTGATGGAGGAGCTGGCGCTGGGCGCGCAGATCGAGCCGACGCTGTTGAATCTCGGCAAGCGGATGCCGATCATCGATCTGAAATTTTTCATCACCGGTCTGATCCTGCAGCGCCAGACCGGCGCCAATATGGTGGGCGTGCTGGAGAACCTGGCCACGCTGGTGCGCGAGCGGCTAAACATGGCGGCCAAGATGAAGGCGCATACCGCGCAGCAGCGCATGTCGGCCGGACTATTGTGCGCGCTGCCGATCGTGGTCGGTATCGGCTTCTGGTTTCTGAAGCCGGAATACATCCGGCTGCTTTACACCGATCCGACCGGGAGCAAGTTCATGACCTACGCCATCTGTTCGGAAATCGTGGGCATCCTGGTGATCCGCAAGCTGGCGAACCCAAAGTTGTAGGACAAAGTCTATAGGACAAAACGCGTGCTCTCCGCCTTCTTCTTTCTGCTGACTTTTTCGACCATCGCGGCCATGATCTGGTCGGCGTGGATGCTGCTTCGCCCGCAGGAGGATCCGCTCGGCGACCGGCTGCTGGAACTGCAGTCGAGCGCCATGGTGGTGCCGGGGCGGGAGGCCCGCCGGACAGCGCGGGGCGGCATTCTCAACTGGTTCCTGTACGTCATCAGCTTGATGGGCGGCGAGGAATGGCTGGACGACACGGAAAAGCAGCTCAGCCAGGCCGGGATTCGCAACCGCCAGGCGCTGGCGTATTACTGCCTGTTCCACATCGGCTTTTTCCTGCTGCTGATCGGCATCGCCCTTTACATCCAGCGCGATAAGGCGGTGAGCCAGATGCTTGTGGGGCTGGCTGCGCCGGCCATTCTGGGATTTTTACTTCCGCGGCAGGTGCTGTACCGGCTGGTGCGCCGCTACCGCGCGCGGCTGCAGGAAGCGCTGCCGGATTCCGTGGACCTGCTGGGCATCGTGCTCGGGACGGGGCTGGCGCTGGACCAGGCGATGACGAGGGTCAGCGAGGAACTGCAACATATTTATCCGGAGCTGGCGGGTGAGTTCTACACCGTAGTGATGCAGGTGCGAGCCGGGCAGGAGCGGACGGTCGCGTTCCAGCAAATGGTGCGGCGCACGGGCATCGAGGACATCAAGTCGTTGGCGGCGATGATTGTGCAGAGCGAGCGGTTCGGCACCAGCCTGGCGCAGGCGCTGAAGGTTTATGCCGATGCGCTACGCGTCCGGCGCCGGCTGCGGGCCGAAGCGGCGGTGGCCAAGGCCGGCATCAAGATGCTGTTCCCGATCGTGCTGTTTATTCTGCCGGTGCTGTTTGTCATTACGCTGGTACCGGGAATCCTCAGCGTGATGAAAGACATGGAGACGCTGCAGCAGATCCGCCGCTGATTTCAAGAAACTTCGAACCCGTCCGATAAGCAGGAGTGAACGGGGAACTCATGATCAGCTTCGATCCGGGCATGGCCGGATTCTTCCACGCACAGGACCGTCTGGACGCGGTCGCATTCCGTGTCGCTGGCGGAGAGATCGAACCGGCGGTGTTGGCGGAGTTGCTGCTGGCGCGGACGCAGGCAGCGGTGGCGGCGAAGGTCATTCATACCGAGGACGAAGTCGCACGGCATGTGATCGACATTCTGGCTTGAGGAAGCTCCTCGCTCACAGCTTGCGGTGCTCTTTGAGAATGCACCGGTCCATAACGACGAACAGGCCCGCGTCGCGGGCACGCCGCGCGGCGTCTTCGTGTACCACGCCTTCCTGCATCCACACGGCTTTCGCTCCCTTGCGGATCGCCGCTTCCACGATTTCAGGCACGTACTCGGAGCGGCGGAAAATGTTGACGACGTCGATCGCGTCCGGAACCTCGTCCAGCGTCGGGTAACACTTCTCGCCCAGCACCTCGGCCAACGTGGGATTGACCGGGACGATCCGGAAGCCGGCGCGCTGCATGTACTCCGAGACGCCATAGCTGGGACGGAATCGGCGGTTGGACAGGCCGACCACGGCGATCGTCCGGGCCGATTTCAGCAGCTCAGGAATCCCGGTCATCGGAGGCCCGTTTCGACGCGCGCAGTTTTTGAAATCGCAAGACCTCGGCGGGTTCCAGATGACGGAAATGACCTGGCGGGAGGCCGGAGAGGTCCACATGCCCGATGCGGACGCGGCGGAGCTTTTCCACCAGCCGCCCAAAATGCTGGAACATGAGCCGGATCTGGTTGTTGCGTCCCTCGATGAGGCGCACCTCGTACCAGGGATTTTCTCCGGGCTTGATGAGTTTCAGCCCGGCCGGAGCGGTCCGGCGTCCCATGAGGGGAACGCCCTTGCGGAATTTCTCCTCGTCGGTGGTATTCAGGGCGCCGTTGACTTTTACCACGTAAGTTTTTTGCACGTGGGTTGCGGCCGACATGAGGGCGTTGGCCAGCTCGCCGTCGTTGGTCATGAGCAGCAGTCCCTCGCTGTGATAATCCAGCCGGCCGACGGGATAGACGCGCTCCCGGACTCCTTTTATGAGATCCATGACCGTAGGGCGGCCTTGAGGATCGCTGGTGGTCGTGACGTAGCCGTCCGGCTTGTTCAGCGCCAGATAGACCAGGTGCTTGGGAGCGTGCAGCAGTTTGCCGTCGGCTTTGACGTGATCCAAGTCGAGGTCGGCCTTGCTGCCGAGCTCGGTGACTATCTGGCCGTTGACGGTGACCCTTCCTTCGAGGATCATCTGCTCCGCCTTACGGCGGGAGGCGACGCCGGCGCGTGACAGAATTTTTTGCAGCCGCTCTTCCGGCATCTAATGTTGGTCGCCGGAGGTTCCGGCTTCGTCCGTCGCGGCTCCGGCCTGGTTGCCGCTCACTCCGACCTCGCCAGCAGCGCTGGCTTCCGCCGTTGCGGCTTCCACAGCGCCATCGGCGGGCGAGGGCGGCAGGGCAGTTTCAGCCGGGGCGCTGTCATCCGGGATCGCCAACCGCCGCAGCTCTTCGAATTCCTTAAGCGTCGGCAATTCGCCGATGTCGCTCAAGCCGAACTGGAGCAGGAATTCCTTAGTGGTTTTGTACAGCACCGGCTTGCCGATGACGTTCTTCCGGCCGGATACGGCAATCAGCTTGCGGTCGAGCAGCGTTTTCAGCACGCCGGCGCCCTGCACACCGCGAATCTCCATGATCTCCGGAGCGGTCACGGGCTGTTTGTAGGCCACCACCGCCAAAGTCTCGAGCGCCGCCAGGGACAGCTTCAGCGCCGGCTTCAGGCTCTTTGCAAAAGCTCGCACGCCCTCGTGATGCTCGGCCTTGGTGGCCATCTTGTACCCGCCGGCGACTTCGCGGACGGCCACACCGTGCTCGGGCTTGTCGAACTCAGCCGCAAGCACGCGGAGCATCGCCTCCACGCGGTCCTTGGGCAATCCCAAGGCGGCCGCAGCCTGCTGGGGCGTCACCGGCTCTTCGGTGACGTACACGATCGCTTCGAGCAGCGCTCGGAGCTGGGCGTCCTCCATGGGCGGGCCTGCAGTGGGGGTCGCGTCTCCGGCGAGCAGTTCGTCCGGCGTCACCGAGGGAAGATCGTCCGCTGCTTCGGGTGCCGGCTCAGACGGGCTTTCCGCTACCTGCGCGGCCGATGCCTGGGGGCCGTCCGCCTGCGCGGCCTGGGGCGTGGGATGAGCGGTTTCGGCAGGCGGGTCGGTCGGCACAACTTCAGCGGGCGCGTTGCTTACCTTTTCGTCCATGTGCTTGCTTACTTGTATTCCTTTTCGACTTCGGCCAAGGTCCCTTCGGCGAATACTTCGTCGAAGGCCATGTGGCGTTTCAAAACGATCTCGCCGAACAGGTCGGACTGAGCCAGCACTACCGCCTGCCGCTTCACGAGTTCCAATACGGCCAGGAACATCGAGATCATAGACCGCACACCGCGCTGCCGCTCGATCAGGGGAAGGATGTAGAGAGCTTCGTCCTTGCCCGCCGCGCGCAGCAAGGATCCCAGGTGCCGGATCATGTCGGGAATGCTGATGTCTTCACCCTGGACCTCGTAGATCGGCCGGTTCCTGGCCCGTTCCAGAATCTCGCCGAACGCCTTGACCAGATCGTACAGCGTGGTGGCGAGCCCGGGATCTTCGTCCTCGGCGAGAAACTGACGGATCTGCGGGTTCGACCAGACGTTCTCTTCGATCACGCGCTTCTGCTGGAGCATTTCGGCCGCAGTTTTGAACCGCTCGTGTTCCAGGAGGCGGTCCACCAGCTCGCGGCGCGGATCGTCTTCGTCGGGCAGGAGCTTCTCGAGCTCCGGATCCCGTGGAAGCAACATCTTGCTCTTGATCTGGATGAGGGTGGCGGCCATGTAGACGAATTCGGCGCCGAGATCGATGTCCATCTCCCGGGCCCGGTCCAGGTATTCCAGGTACTGGGAGGTGATGCGGGCGATGGGTATGTCCTTGATGTCGATCTCCTGCTTTCGGATCAAGTCCAGCAGCAGATCGAGCGGCCCTTCGTACTGTTCCAGCCGCACGTTGAGAGGCGAAGACACTGTCCTTCACGATAGCATGGAACACCGGGCCGCATCACCGGATTTGGCACGCTTGCTTACCGCTTGCATATCAATCGGTTATACTCAAAGGTGAAATGTTAACGGGCGTTGATAACCTCGGGCGGCTGGCGCTCGTCTTATCCAGAGAAACGCACGGGTAGTGTGTCAGTTGCGAGCCTATCTGCGCCCGGACTATAGTGACTAAAGCCTCCGCCCGTGGAAGGTCGCCGTCAAGGGGGACTTGACGAGGCGAGAAAGGAAGCAGAGTCCAATGAGTAGCGCTTCGTTTCCGAATCCAGGTTCCGCGCCGGGGTCCGCCCCAGGACAAGGCGGAGCACTTCCGAAACCGGCAGGTCCGTCCGTAGTCGCACCGCCGCCACCGCGACGCCAGCGGCCCCGTGTGGGCGCCTGGCTGGCGGCTCTGGTAGCTGTAGCGCTTGGCGTGGGACTGTACTTGGGCCGCGATACGCTGTTTCTCAAGAAAACTGGCAGCGGCAGCGGAGGCGGCGCGAAGCTGGCGACGGCAACCATTGCGCTGGGGGACCTAGACCGCACGGTGCGGCTGACGGGATCGGTAAGCGCGGAGCGATTTGCCGCGTTGATGGCTCCGCAACTGCGCGGCAGCCGCAGCGGCCGCGGCCGCAATGGCGGTGGCGGCGGTGGCGGTGGCATGGGCGGAGGCGGGAATAGCGGCGGTGGCGGCGGCAACAACGGGGGTGGCTCCGGTTCCAGCGCCTCTTCGTCTTCCTCGACCTTGACAACAGCTGCCGGCGCATCGTCCACAACTTCCGCGACGGGAACAGACAGCTCCGGCAATTCCAGCGACTCGACGGTTACCAGCACCAACGCGACCAGCTCCACCGGCACCGGCGCAACCAGCCTGGGCGCCCAGCGCGGCTCCACGAACCGGTTTACCGACCGCACGGCTACGACTGCGTCCTCGGCTTCAAAGACAGGAACGGCTGCCAACTCGTCTACGCTGTCTACTTCTGCATCCAGCACGATGGGATCGACCGGTCTGGGTTCCACGGCCGGCGCGCTGCCGGGTACTGGTGGCGGAGGAGGCGGCGGTGGTGGTGGTGGCGGAGGCGGGGGTGGCGGCGGAATGATGGGGGGTGATTTCGCGATGGTCATCACTTCGCTGATTGCACCGGGAACGCGCGTCAAAAAAGGCGACGTGGTCGCGGAGTTCGACCGGCAGTTCCAGTTGACGCGGATCGACGATTACAAAGCGACGGTGGTGCAGGCGGAGGCCAACGTACACAAGATGGAAGCGGACCTGGCGGTGGCACTTGAAGCGCGCGCACAGCAGCTCCGCGCGGCCAAAGCGGATTGGGACAAAGCGGCGCTGGATTTGAAGACTATTGAAGTGGTTTCCGACATCGATTCGCAGCGGCTGAAGCTCGCCGCCGAGGAAACCGAGATGCACTACAAGGAGCTGCTGAAGGAACAGCGGCTTTTTGAAGCATCTCAGAAAGCCAGCCTCCGGATCTCGCAAATTGACCTGGACCAGGCAAAGATCGAGCTTCAACGCGCCCAGAGCAATGCCGACAAGATGGTGGTCAAGGCTCCCATCGACGGGATCGCGGTCATGTCTACCATCCGGCGCGGCATGGAAGCGGTGCAGGTGCAACAGGGCGACCAGATCTTCGCGGGCATGATGTTCATGCAGATCGTCGATCCGACGTCGATGATCGTCAACGCCAATATCAATCAAGTCGACAGTGAGGCTCTGCGCATCGGCATGAAGGCCAAGATCCGCTTCGACGCCTATCCCGGGCTGGAACTCCCGGGCCGGGTGTATTCGATCGGCGCCGTGCCGGTGGCCGGCCGGCGGGCGAATTTCATGAAGGAAATCAAAGTCAGGGTGAAGCTGGATTCAAGCGACGCCCGAGTGATCCCGGACCTGTCAGCCTCGGCCGATGTGGTGCTTGCGACGGAGCAGCAGGCGACGCTGGCTCCGCTGAATTCGATTTTCAAGGATTCGGCTGGCAAACCTTTCGTGATGGTTCGGGCCGGCGAGCAGTTCGCGCGCCGCCCGGTGACTCTGGGCCCGGCGAGCAATTTGTTTGTGAGCGTCCGATCGGGCTTAAAGGCCGGAGAGGTCGTGGCGCTTGGGGAGGCAGCGATCGCCGAGCGGGATGGTCCATCGCCTCCGCCTTCGTCTTAACGTAAACGGAACAGAAGCATGTCCAAAGATGTAAAAAAGCAACGACTCGGGCAGAAGCGCTCTCTGAAACAGCGGCTGGTGATCTGGGGTATCGCGCTTGCCGCGTTCGGCGGTGGCGGCTATGCCGCCTACAGGTACGTGGGCACAACCGAAGTGGATGTGCCGGTGGCCAAGGTGCGCAAGGCGGATTTTGTCATTTCGATTCGCAACCGCGGAGAGATCAAGAGCACGCGCTCGGTGCTGCTGCAGGCGCCCCAGGTGCCTGACCTGCGCATCGTCAAACTGGCCGAGGCCGGCAAGCCGGTGAAGAAGGGCGAAGTGGTCATCGAGTTCGACGCCGAGCAGCAGCGGCAGAACTACATCGAGAAAGACACCAGCGTCCGCACCGCCGACAGCGAGATCGTGCAAACCAAGGCCACCCACACGATGGCCAATGAAGGCGACAGCATGAACCTCATGACCGCGCAATACAACGTAGAGCGGTCGAAGCTGGAAGCGAGCAAAGCGGAAATCGTCTCGGAGATCGAAGGCGCCAAGAACCGCATCCAGGTGGGCGTGAGCGAAGGCGAGTTGAAGCAGGTGAACACGACCATCCAGTCGCGGAAGATTTCGCAGGAAGCGGACTTAACGCGGCTGGGGGAAAAGAAGGACAAGACGGTGCGCGACCGCGACCTGGCGCAGTCCTACATGACGCGCATGGTGATTCGCGCGCCCATCGACGGGATCGTTAACGTGCTGCCCAATCCGCGCGCGGGCGGTTCCTTTGGACAGTCGCCACCGGCCTTCAAGGAGGGCGACCGCGCTTCCACGGGGCTGGCCATTGCCGAGATTCCCGATCTGTCGGAAATGCGCATCGACCTGAAATTGGAAGAGGTGGATCGCGGCAAGCTGAAGATCGGCCAGGAGGTCCGGGTAAAGGTGGATGCAGTACCGGACAAGGAGTTTGTGGCCGAGTTAGACTGGATTAGCCCGATTGCCGCACTGCAGTTTAAGGGCTTCGGGAACGCCGAAAAGTACTTTCCGGCGCGGGCCACCCTCAAGGGAAACGACGTGCGCCTGCGACCGGGCATGAGTGCCAGCGCCGAAGTGATCATCGAGCGTCAGCCGGGCGTGCTGCTGATTCCGAGCCGCGCCAGCTTTAGCCAGAACGGCAAGCCGATGGTCTATGTTCAGAAGGGCCAGCAGTTCCAGACTCGGCCGATTACCGCCGGGCGCAGGAACGAAGAGGACCTGGTGGTCATCAACGGCCTGAAGGAAGGCGAGTTGGTGACGCTGGAGAATCCGGCCGAGGCGGCCAAGCGCGCCAGGAAGAAATTATAGGCCGGCAGGAATGCCCGCGCCGGAAAGAGTTTTTGGATAGAATTAGGGCCGCAATGGATCTTAAACCGGCGCGCATGCGCTTCAAAAAGTCACGCGCGCGCGGGGGCGAGGTTTCGCGGCTAAACACGTTGTCAGTACTTCCATGAAGAAAATTCTCTTCAGACTCATCTTGCTTCTCGTCGTCGTCGGCGGCGTTTACGGCAGCTACCGCTACTTCCAGCAGTTGCCGCAGAAAACTTCCGACATCGCGGTTACCAAAGTCCGAAAGGGCGACGTAGTGGTGCGCGCGTTTACCCGCGGCGAACTGCGCGCCGTGCGTTCGGTCACTCTGACCGCTCCTAACCTGTTTTCGACCGTCCAGGTGACCAAGCTGGCCTCGCTTGGCGCTGTCGCCAAGGAAAAAGACCTCATCGTCGAGTTCGACGATTCCGAGCGGCGCAGCCAACTCGAGGAGACGCTGCTGCAGGTTGAACAGATCGACGAGCAGATCAAGAAATCGCAGGCGGATCTCGAGATCCGCAACAACCAGGACCAGGTGGATCTGCTGAAGGCGCGCTATTCCGTCCGCCGCGCCGAGCTGGAAGTGCAGCGCAACGAGCTGCTCTCGCCGATCGACGCCAAGAAGAATCTGCTCAATCTGGAAGAAGCCAAGCGCCGCCTGCTGCAACTGGAAAGCGACATCAAGTCACGCCGCGACCAGGCGCAGGCCGAACTGGCCGTGCTGCGCGAGAATCGCAACAAGAGCCTGATCGACGTCTCGCGCGAGCGACAGCGTATCGCGCAGTGCAAAGTCCTCTCTCCCATTACCGGCATGGTGGCCATCCGGCAGAACCGGGGCAGCTTCATGGGCAGTTTTGGCCAGCAGGTTCCGGATATCCGCGAGGGCGACACGCTGCAACCGGGCGCGCAGGTGGCCGACGTCCTGGACATCTCCGAATTTGAAATTCTGGCCAAGGTGGGCGAACTGGACCGCGCCAATCTGCGGGAAGGCCAGGAAATCAACTACAAGCTGGACGCCGTACCGGATAAGCTGTTCCACGGCAAGATCAAGAGCATGAGCGCCACGGCTACGTCGAACCCTTTCGGCGGCGACCCCGGGAAGAAATTCGATGTGGTGTTTGGCGTGGATATGAAGGAGCTTCTGAGCGGCCTGGGCGCGCCGCCGGAGCAGATCCGCGAGTTGATGGCCCAGGCTGAGGCCAACGCCAAGAAGGCCCCGGCGGCCCCGCCCATGGGCATGATGATGATGGGCGGCGGGATGCCAGGCGGTGGCGGGGGAATGGCCGGTGGCGGTGCGATGCCGGGTGGAATGCCTGGCGGAGCACCTGGTGGCGGGATGCCCGGTGGGATGCCGGGTGGAGCGCCCGGCGGAGCCCCTGGAATGCAACCCGGCGGCGGGGGCAGGCCGGGCGGCCAGATGTCGGACGAACAGCGCAAAGCCATGTTTGCGAAGATGCTGGAGTCGCTTCCTCCCGACGCCAAAAAAGAAATTCAGAAGATGATTGGCAAGAAAAAGGTAGAGGACCTTTCGGGCGATGAGCGCCGCGCCTTGTTCGCCAAGATTCGCGAACTCACCGGGCAAGGCGGCGGTGGCGGCGGGCGTCCTCCGCAGGGCGATCCTTTGAATCCTAAGCCGACCCAGGCCGATATCGAGCGCGAGAACGCCAAGCTGCCGCTGGCGCCGGAAGAAGACAACCAGCTCAAGGTGTTGCTGCGCCCCGGCCTTCTGGCCGACGTCGAGATCATCGTGGAGCGAATTCCCGACGCCATCAACATCCCGAACCAGGCGGTGTTCGACAAAGAGGGCAAGACTTTCGTTTACGTGATCGGCCCCAAGGGGTTCGATGCGCGCGAAGTGAAGCTTTCCCGGCGAAGTGAGAGTCTCGTGGTCGTGGCCTCCGGCCTAAAAGCGGGCGAATCCATTGCCATGACCGATCCGTACGCCAAGAAGGACGAAAAGAAGAAGAAGGACGACAAGGGATCCGGTTCCAAGGGGCCGGCCTCTCCCATGTCCGGCGGAGGGAAGGGCAGATGAGCATCATGCGGCTTTCCGCCTATCTGCCCGAACTGCAGATGGGGCTTTCGAGCCTCCTTGTTCACAAGCTGCGCAGCCTGCTCACCATGCTCGGCATGATTTTCGGCGTGGGAGCGGTGGTGGCCATGCTTTCGATCACGGCCGGCGCTCAAAAAGAAGTCATGAGCATGATCGACCAGTTGGGCGTCAATAACATTATTATCGAAGCCCGCGAAGCAGGCGACATGAACGAGCTTCAGGCCAACCGCGCGATTTCCCCCGGCTTGACCTTCCGGGACTTCCGGGCCATCGCCGAAAACGTCCAGGGCATCGAGGCCCTTACTCCCCGCAAGCGGTTCAAGCCCCAGAAGGTGCTTCCCAAGACCAACCAGGAAGTGCCGCAACTGGTCGGCGTGTATCCGAATTTCAGGGACATCAACAACCTTAAGCTGATTGCCGGGCGCTTCTTTAATGAAGAGGACAATCTGCGTTCGGAAGCCGTTTGCGTGCTTGGGGAGACGGCGAAGGTGAACCTGTTGGGCTTTGAGGACGCAATCGGAAAATACGTTAAGGTAAACGACGTCTGGCTCCAGGTGATCGGCGTCATCGCGCCCCAGGCCAGCGCCGACGACAGTGAGGCCTCGGCCGCCTCCTTCAACCGCAACAACGTGGTGCTGGCGCCTTTGAACACCGTGATGCGCCGCTTCGACGACAACATGGCGTGGTTGAAGGATGAGATCGACGGAATCTATATCAAGGTAACCAACGGGACCGATTCCATAGAGACGGAAGGCGTGGTGCGCGCGATCCTGGCGTCCACGCACAAGGACGCGGGCGACTTCACGGTAATCGTTCCGGCCGGGCTGCTGAAACAGAAGCAGGAAACGCAGAAGATCTTCGCCGTGGTGATGATCTGCATCGCCGGCATTTCGCTGCTGGTGGGCGGCATCGGCATCATGAACATCATGCTGGCCACGGTGCTGGAGCGCACGCGCGAGATCGGCATCCGGCGGGCGATCGGCGCGCGCCAGGGCGATATCGTCCGCCAGTTCCTGACTGAGGCCGTGATGATCTCCATTCTGGGCGGCCTGATCGGCATTGCGTTCGGTTTTACCCTCTCCCGCATTATTTCTTTGCAGGCCGGCTGGCCCACCGTTGTGCAGGGCTCGTCGATCGCGGTGGCGTTCGGCGTCTCGGTTTTCATCGGCCTGCTGTTCGGCATTTATCCCGCTGTCCAGGCGGCCAAACTGGATCCCATTGAAGCGATTCGATACGAATAGATAACTTCGGTTGCTCCCTGACGTCCAATCACATGAAGTCTCGTATGGTTCGAAGAATCCTCGTTTACACACTGATGCTCCCGCTGCTGGGCCTGGCCCAGGACGGTCAGCCGGATCTCGGTTTTTTCCCCAAAGCCTCTTACTTCCGGCAGACGTTTACGAATCCGCCTGCCCGGGTTTCTCTTCAGAATCCCGTCCGGCTTCAGGACTTCGTGGTCGACAGCAAGCTCGAATTGTCGCTGCGCGCTTTTCTCGAGCTGGTGATGGCCAATAACACCGACATCCAGATCACGCGGCTCACCATCGATACCGCGCGCAACGCCATCACCCGCGCCTACGGCCCGTTCGACCCCATCGCGTTTGCCAGCTTCAACGCCACCCGCAACAAACAGCCCGCCACCCAGGTGCTGGACGGAAGCCAGATCCTGTCCACGTTGAACCAGCCCCTGATTTTGAATTACCAGCAGACGCTGCAAACTGGCACCCAATTTCAGGTCAACTTCAACGGCGCGAAAAGCACTACGAACTCGGCGTTCGCCACTCTCAATCCGCTTTTCTCCACCGGCCTTCAGTTCGGCTTCACTCAGCCCCTGCTGCGGGGCCGCGGCACCTACATCAACCGCCTGCCCATCACCATGGCCCGAAGCCGGCTCCGGCAGACCGAATACAACCTCAAGGACAACCTGCTGCGTCTGGTTTCTCAGGCGGAAGGGAACTACTGGCTGTCCGTGCAACTCCGCGAGAATCTCAAAGTACAGGAGGGCGCGCTGGATCTGGCGGACAAGTTCCTGAAGCGGTCGCAGCGGGAGCTGGAGCTGGGCGCGATTTCCAAGCTCGACATCTACCAGCCGGAATTCCAATACGCGCAACAGGAAGCCAACGTCTCCCAGGCGCGCTACAACGTGCTTCAGCAGGATGACGTGCTGCGCCGCCTGATCGGCGCCGATCTGGACCCGGAGATCCGGCGGCTTCCGATCATCCTTACCGAGAATCCCACGCCTCCGCAAAACGAGACATCCATCGACGCCGAAGCGGCAGTGCAGCGCGCCATGGTGGGCCGTCCGGACTTGCGCTCCGCGCTGCAGTCCCTGGATGTTGACGACCTCGGCATCCGCCAGGCCTCCGACGCCCTCCGTCCGGACTTCTCGCTCACCGGTAACTACACTGGCCAAGGCCGCGGCGGCACGGCCATCCTGCGCACCAACGCCTTCGGGCAGAGTGTCGTATCCGGGGTGATCCCCGGTGGGATCACTGACTCCCTGGACCAGTTGTTCGGCTTCAATTTCCCGATCTACTCTTTCGGCCTTCGCCTGCGATTCCCAATCAAGGATCGCGCCGGTCAGGCCAACCTGGCCGACGCGCTGGTGCAGAAGAAGCGCGATGCGCTGGTCGCGCGCACGACCGAGCAGCAGGTGCGCCTGGATGTGCTGACGGCGGTCAATCAAGTGGAAGCCAGCAAGGCCAGCGTGCTGCTGGCCGTGAAAGCCCTGGATTTCGCCCAGAAGCGGCTGGACGCGGAGCAGAAAAAGTACGAGCTGGGCACCAGCCAGATCTTTCTCGTGCTGGACGCGCAGAATAACCTGATCAGTGCGCAGTCGGCGGTGGTCCGTGAATCGGTGGGCTACCGCAGGAACGTGCTCAACCTGTTCCGCATGACCGGCGAGCTTCTGGACGAACGCGGCATCGTCGTGCAGTAGTTCTTCGAGGCGTCCTGGCGCAGGTGAAGGCTGCCCCACCTGTACCGTCCTGGAAGCCGAGGCTTCAGCGGCACGGTTACTTCAGCGGCACGGCGTTCTGGCGGATGTAATCCTCGACGCGCGATTTTCCGGGTCCAATGTAGTGGAACGCTTCCGCATATGCTACGCCGTACTTACGCCCTAGCTCGCGGTCCCGCGCCAGCACGAATTCCTTGATGTATTCCCGGTCCGCGGTGTCGTCGTCATTGCCCAGAAGCGGCAGGCGCTGATTTCGCGCCGCCAGCGCCGCCTTGAGCCGGGAGCCGTGCCGGCCACCGGGGCCTTTGGCCCGGTTCGCGCGGTTGGCGTCCACTTTCTTGTCCACGACGCCGCTGATGTCCACCACGCGGGTGATGTCGGGATGCCGGGCGTAGTAATATTTTTCGGTCACTGCATGGGTCTTCAGGCCGGCGGCGAAATGCTCCGGATAATCGTGCTCGCGGCCGGCCATCCAGCAGGCGGCTTCGACGCAATGGCCGAGTACGTAGTGATCCGGATTCTCTTCGTCGTGGGCCCAGGGGTCGTAGCAGAACACCGTATCGATCTTCAACAGCCGGATCAGGAAGATCAGACGGAGCTGTAGCTCCAGTTGCTGAATTCCGCTGAGCCGGTGATTGAGGTAGTTCAGATCGAAGGCCCGCTCCAGGCCCATCGCACGGGCTACCTCGGCGTTCTCTTTTTCGTTGCGCAGGACGTTTTCGCCGAGGCTGCCGCGCTCCCCGATGTCGTCACCCATGTCGTCGTTGGTGGCGCGAATCAGGTAGCCGGTGTACCCTTCGCCAATCAGCTTGGCAACCGTGCCCGCGGCCAGCAGGGGCACGTCGTCGGAATGAGGCTGGATGGCCGCCAGCACCTTGCCTGCGTGCGGCTTGCCCGCCAGGGGACGCTCGAACACGACCGCGCTCTGCGCCGCGATGCGCAGCGGCGCCGCTCCGGCGCACGCCAGGAGTCGCAGAAGTTCGCGCCGTTGCATGGCCCTACACGCCGAACTGCCGCAAATGATGATCGGTGTGCTTGTACATCAGCACACCCCAGTCCTTGTTCGAAATGTCGTTGAAAACCACATGCGGCGGAAGCGGTCCGCGGGCAGCGCGCGCCACAAAGCGGTCCAGCGCGCTCTTGAACTCGTTCACGTTTTTCGAAAGATCATCCTGCCCGGTATGGACGAACTCCGGAGCTGTGGGCAAGCCCTTCGGGAAAGGCATCCAATAGATGAACACATAACGCATCATCGGATTCTGGAGAAATGACTTCTTGATGGCAGCCGGCAATTCTCCCAGCGCGGCGCGCATGGGATCGGCAATATGGCCGGCCATTTGTGCCGCGTTCATCGATCCAAACAACGGGCGGCGATCGGGGGGAATCTGTTCCAGCCGTCGCAGGGTCTCCTGGCGGTCCGCGGAGTCTAAGAGAGTCTTCATGAGCATCTATCATGATTCAAGAATGGCCTGAGGGCAAGGGGGCGCGTGGGCGCCTTGGCGAGAAGAAAGGGGATGTAACCGCGAAAGCTCCGGAGGCATGGAAGTTCCATGAGGCGACGCGATACAAACTGCGCGGACTTTCCGAAGAGCGTACCCACGGGACTTCGCTGGCTAACGCCTGCGCAACGTCAGGAAAATCCTGCCCCACCTTTGCAAATGTAGAAACTTCAGCCCAGGTAGAAAACAAATGCCATCAATGCCGGATCCAGTGGCATCCCTTGGCCGTGGAATAATGAAGAACTGCCCATGCGTGCCTTGCCCTTCTTCTTGTTTGTGACCCTGCTGAGCGCCCAGGACCAGGGCGCAGCGGTCTTCGGGACTCGTTGCGCTGCCTGCCACGGCGCCGACGGAGGCGGCGGCGAGCGCGGCCCCCGCATCCTGTCCGACCGCGGCGACCTGGCCAAGCTGATCCGGGAGGGCGCCGGCGCTATGCCGGGCACCGAGATCGAGGCCGGCGAGCTGCGCCCGCTCTCGCGTTACGTGCGCGGCATCATCGCCATGAACAAGGCCGGCGACGAAGCGCCGGGCAAAATCCGGCCGAGCCAGGGCCCCTCGCGCGATTGGTCCTTTTATCACGGCGAGCTCAGCGGCAACCGCCACAGCCCGCTGAAGGCGATCCACACCGGCAACGTGCAGCGGCTGGCTCCGCGGTGGATGTTCACGGTAACTTCGCAGGGACGGCATGAGACGACGCCCTTGGTCATCGGCGGGGTGATGTACATCACAGCGGTAAACGAGGTGTTCGCCGTCGACCCGAGGGACGGACGCGCGATCTGGCATTACCGGCGCCCGCGATCCAAAGACCTGGTGGGCGACACCGCCGGCGGCATCAACCGCGGAGTCGCCATCAGCGGGAACCGCCTGTTCGTAGTGACGGACAACGCCCATCTTCTGGCGCTGGACCGTCTCACCGGAAGGCTGCTGTGGGAATCGGAGATGGGGGACCCGCGCGATCATTACGGGTCCACTTCGGCGCCGCTGGTGGCGGGCGACGTGGTGATCGCCGGCGTCTCGGGCGGCGACGAAGGCATCCGGGGTTTCCTGGACGCCTTCGACGTCGCCACCGGCAAACGCGCCTGGCGGTTTTGGACCGTGCCCGCGCCGGGCGAGCCGCTTTCTGAAACCTGGAAGGGCCGGGACATCGACCACGGTTGCGCCGCCACCTGGTTCACCGGCACGTACGATCCGGAAGCCAAGCTGGTCTACTGGCCCACCGGCAATCCGTGTCCGGATTACAACGGCGACGAGCGCAAGGGCGACAACCTCTACTCCAACTCCGTGCTTGCCCTGGAGCCCGCCAGCGGCCGCCTGAAATGGCACTACCAGTTCACTCCGCACGACCTTCACGACTGGGACGCCACGGAGGTCCTGATGCTGTTGGACCGGGACTTTGGCGGCAAGCCGCGCAAGCTGCTGGTGCAGGCCAACCGCAACGGCTTCTTCTACGTGCTGGACCGGCTGACAGGCGAGTTCCTGCGCGCCACGCCGTTCGTCAAAAATCTTACGTGGGCTTCGGCGATCGGCTCCGACGGCCGACCGAAGATCAATCCCGATGCGATTCCCGTACCCGAAGGCGTGCGCGCTTGCCCGTCGGTGGAGGGAGCCACCAACTGGTTCTCACCGGCCTATCATCCGGGCACCGGGCTGTTCTACGTGATGTCGCTCGAGAAGTGCAACATCTATACCAAGACCACGGGCGTGTGGGAGCGCGGCCAGTCCTATTACAACGGCACGACGCGGCAGGTTCCGAACGAGCCGGGCAAGAAGGTTTTGCGCGCGCTCGATGTGGCCACCGGGCGGGTGGTCTGGGAGCATCCGCAGGAAGGTCCGGCCAACACCTGGGGCGGCGTCCTGTCCACCGACGGCGGGCTGGTCTTCTTCTGCGAAGACGGCGGGGACTTCGCAGCCGCTGACGCAAAGACCGGCAAGGTGCTGTGGCGCTTCCCGGCCAACGCGGCATGGAAAGCCTCGCCCATGACGTATCAGATCGACGGCCGCCAGTTCGTCGCGGTGCAGGCGGGTGCTACCATCGTCTCGTTCGGCTTGTGAGGAGGATGCGCGATGAGTTTGTTTGAGGATCTGGCGAAAGGAGTGCTTGGAGGCCAGGGCGGCGCGGGGCAAGGCGCAGTGTCCAGCATTTTGGAGATGCTGCAGAACCAGCCCGGCGGCCTTTCCGGCATGGTGCAGAATTTCCATCAGAACGGCCTGGGCGACGTGGTGTCGTCCTGGATCGGCACGGGCCAAAACCTGCCCATTTCCGCCGACCAGTTGCAGAGCGTCCTGGGCAGCGAACAGGTACAGATGATCGCCCAGAAGCTGGGCATTTCGACGGCGGACGCAGGATCGCATCTGGCGAGCCTGCTGCCTCAGATCATCGACGGCCTGAGTCCTAACGGGCGGCTTCCCCAGAGCGGCGACCTTATGTCGGAGGGGATGGACCTGCTGAAGGGCTTCTTGAACCGAGGGTGACGGACAGGGGACGCGTCGAGTTTTCAGACGGCGTCCGCGTATTCTGAAAGGCCTCTCAAGTAACGGCGGCGTGAAGTGCACAGTGTCCCGCGACCGATTTGCCTCTCGCCTCCGGGAGGCCGCATAATAGGGCGATCGGAAGGAGGGAGTCGATGCCTCGTCTGGTCCGTTGCTCTCTGATTCAGTCGAGTAGTGTTCCGCTTCAGGATCTTTCCCTCTCACAAATCAAAGAGGCCATGACGGAGAAGCACGTCAACTTCATCCGGCAGGCCGCGGAAGGCGGGGCTCAGATTGTGTGCCTGCAGGAGCTGTTCAATGGCCCGTATTTCTGCGCCGAACAAGAGACGCGGTGGTACGATTTCACCGAGCCGGTTCCGGACGGGCCCGCCATCCGGCTGATGCAGGACATCGCGCGGCAATTGAGGATCGTGCTCATCGTTCCGGTGTACGAGCGGGAGCAGGAGGGCGTCTACTACAACACGGCGGCGGTTCTGGGGGCGGGCGGCGAGTACCTGGGGAAATACCGCAAGACTCACATCCCGCACGTGGCGCCGGGCTTCTGGGAGAAATTCTATTTCCGGCCGGGAAATCTGGGCTATCCGGTCTTCGACGTGGGCTTCGCGAAGATTGGCGTCTACATCTGCTACGACCGGCATTTTCCGGAGGGCGCCCGGGCGCTAGGGTTGAACGGCGCCGAGATCGTTTTCAATCCGTCGGCGACCGTAGCGGGGTTGAGCGAGCACCTGTGGAAGCTGGAGCAGCCGGCGCACGCGGTGGCCAACGGCTACTACATCGGGGCGATCAACCGAGTGGGCGTGGAATCGCCGTGGAACATCGGCGAGTTTTACGGCTCCAGCTACTTCTGCAATCCGCGGGGGCAGATTGTGGCGCAGGCCTCGCGGGACAGGGATGAAGTGCTGACGGCGGACCTGGACCTGGATCTGATCGCGGAAGTGCGCAAGACCTGGCAGTTCTTTCGCGACCGCCGGCCGGATATGTATGACGCGCTGGTGAAGGCCTGAAGCATGAACAACCTCGCGCCGCCGCTGAGCGAACCGGAACTGGCATCGAGTTTCGCCGACGTCCATCCGCCGTTTCAGCCGAGGGAAGCTCTGGCCGAGGCCAACCGCTGCCTGTACTGCTTCGACGCACCGTGCACCGGGGCGTGCCCAACGCACATCGACGTCCCGGGCTTCATCCGGAAGATCGCATCGGGGAACCTGCGCGGATCGGCCTTGACGATTCTGGACGCGAACATCCTGGGCCTGAGTTGCTCGCGTGTCTGTCCGGTGGAGGTGCTCTGCGAGGGCGCCTGCGTGATGCACCGCTACAACCGGCAGCCGATTGAGATCGGGCGGTTGCAACGCTATGCGATGGAAGCGGGCAAGGTCCTGCCGAAGGCGGCGGCTGTAGCGAATGCGGGCCGCGTGGCGTGCATCGGCGCGGGTCCGGCATCGCTGGCCTGCGCGGCCGAACTGCGCCGGATGGGATACGCCGCCACGGTGATCGACGCGCGGGAGCGTGCCGGGGGACTGAACACCCACGGAGTGGCTGAATACAAGCTGCGCGCGGCCGACAGCGAGCGCGAGATCGAGATGATCCGCGCGATGGGAGTGGAGTTCCGGCTGGGCGTGGAGGTGGGCGTTGCGTTGAGCGTCGACGATTTGGAAAAGGAGTTCGATTTGATTTTTGTGGGCGCGGGGTTGGGGCCGACGCAGCCGCTGGGCATTCCGGGCGAAACGCTGCCGGGCGTGGTGGACGCGCTGCGCTTCATCGCGGACTACAAAACCAGGCCGGGAGTGCGGGTGGCGCGGCGGGTAGCCGTGGTGGGGGGCGGCAACACGGCGATCGATGCGGCTGTCGCCGCGCGGCGCCTGGGCGCGCTGGAGGTCCACCTGGTCTACCGGCGAACGGAAAAGGAGATGCCGGCGTTCCGCTTCGAAGTCGGGCGGGCCAGGCAGGAGGGCGTGCGGTTCCACTTTTTGGCGCAGCCGGTGGCGGTGCACGGCCGCACAGCGGTGGAGTCGCTGGAATGCGTGCAAATGGAGCTGGGGGCTTTGGACCGGTCCGGGAGGCGGCAGCCTCGGGTGATCGAAGGCTCGCAGTTCCGGATCGAGTGCGACATGGTGATTCCATCGATCGGGCAGTCGCGCCTGGTGGAGCTGCTGGCGAAGTGCCGGGGCATTGAGGTGGAATCCGGAACGGTGAGGGTTGCGGGGGAGACGGGCGAGACGGCCAATCCGCGCTACTACGCGGGTGGAGATTGCGTCAACGGCGGTCGCGAAGTAGTGGACGCGGTGGCCGAAGGCAAGCGCGCGGCGCGGGCCATGGGTCTTAGACTGGAGCGGCTGCATGGCTGACCTCAGCACGAATTTTGCCGGTATCCGCTCGCCGAACCCTTTCTGGCTGGCCTCCGGACCACCCGCGAACTGCGGCGATCAGGTGATGCGCGCGTTCGACGCGGGATGGGGCGGGGCGGTGTGGAAGACCATCGGCGAGCCGATTGTCAACGTGTCCTCGCGGTATTCGTCGGTCGACTGGAACGGCCAGCGCATGATGGGGCTGAACAACATCGAGCTGATCACGGACCGGCCGGTGGAGACCAATCTGCGCGAGATCTCCGAAGTGAAGAAGCGTTATCCGCGCCACGCCGTGATCGCGTCGCTGATGGTGGAATCGACGCGGGAAGCGTGGCACGACATCGTACGCCGCAGCGAGGACGCGGGCGCCGATGGTCTGGAGTTGAACTTCGGCTGCCCGCACGGGATGAGTGAGCGGGGCATGGGCAGCGCAGTGGGGCAGGTGCCGGAGTACACCACGCTCATCACGGGCTGGGTGAAGGAAGTGGCGCGCACGCCGGTGCTTGTGAAGCTGACGCCGAACATCACCGATATCCGAGCCATCGCCCGCGCGGCGAAGAAGGGCGGCGCGGACGGCCTGTCGGCCATCAACACGCTGAATTCGATTACGGGCGTGGATCTGGACACGCTGACGCCGAGGCCGGATGTCGGCGGGCGGTCGGCGCACGGAGGATACTGCGGTCCGGCGGTGAAGCCGATCGCGCTGCACATGGTGCAGCAACTGGCCGGCGACGCCGAGACGTCGCTGCCGGTGTCGGGAATCGGCGGGATTTCGGGCTGGCGCGAAGCGGCCGAGTTTCTGCTGCTGGGGTGTACCAGCGTGCAGGTGTGCACGGCGGTGATGCATTACGGATTCCGCATCGTGGAAGACATGATCGACGGGCTGAGCCATTGGATGGACGAGAAGGGCTTCCGTACGGTCGAGGATGCTCGGGGCTTGAGCCTGCCGCGCGTCGCCGATTGGGGCCGACTGGACCTCAACTACAAGATCGTGGCCAGGATTCATCCGGGGCTTTGCATCGGCTGCGACCTTTGCTATATCGCCTGCTGGGACGGCGCGCACCAGTGCATCCACGTGGAAGAACACGCACCGCCGGAGCGGGTGGCGGCACGCAGCGCGGCGCGGATCGCGCGGACGCCGAACGTGACGGAGGTGGACAGCTCGGTGACGCCGTCTGTGCGCGTTCCGACGGTGGATGAGACCGAATGCGTGGGCTGCAACCTGTGCTGGCTGGTGTGTCCGGTGGAGGGATGCATCACGATGGAGAAGGTGGACACAGGGCTCGCGCCCGAGCACTGGGAGCAGCGGATGAAGCGGCTTCAGGCGGGTCCGGAGGGTCCCGGACAATGACCACGTTGATCCGCAGCGGCACTGTGGTCACGGCAGAACGAACGTTCGCCGCGGATGTGCTGATCGAGGGCGAGAAGATCCGCGACATCGCGGCGGGGATTCCGGTGGAGCGGGCGGACCGCGTGATCGACGCGTCGAACCTGCTGGTGATGCCGGGCGGAATCGACGTCCACACGCATCTCGACATGCCCTTCGGCGGCACCGTGTCGGCGGACGATTTCGAAACCGGCACGAGAGCGGCGGCGTTCGGCGGCACCACCACGCTGATCGACTTCGCGATCCAGGCTCGCGGAATGAAGATGCGCGAAGCGCTGGACATCTGGTGGAAGAAGGCAGAGAACCGGGCGACGATCGACTACGGGCTGCACCTGATTGTGACCGACCTTTACGAGGCGGGTCTGGAAGACATGGACGCGATGGTGGCGGAAGGCGTGGCCAGCTTCAAGCTGTTCATGGCGTATCCGGGCGTCCTGATGGTGGACGACGCGACCATCTTCAAGGCGCTGTCGCAGACGGCGAAGAACGGCGCGCTGATCTGCATGCACGCGGAGAACGGCGGGGTGATCGACGTGATGGTCCAGCGGGCGCTGGCGGAGGGTAAGAAAGCGCCCATCTACCACGCGATGACGCGGCCGGCGACGGCCGAGGCCGAAGCCGTGCATCGGGCGATCGCGATGGCGGAGATCGCGGGAGCGCCGGTCTACATCGTCCACCTGTCGTCGGAGGATGCGCTGAACCAGGTGCGGGAAGCGCGCGACCGGGGCGTTCCGGCGTTTGCCGAGACCTGCCCGCAGTACCTGCTGCTTTCGGTGGAGGAACTGGCGAGGCCCGATTTCGAGGGCGCGAAATACGTGTTCACGCCACCGCTGCGCGAGAAGCATCACCTGCCGAAGCTGTGGAACGGTTTGAAGCACGATCATCTGCAGGTGGTGTCGACGGACCATTGCCCGTTCTGCTTCGCCGACCAGAAGACGCTGGGGCGAGACGACTTCACGAAGATTCCCAACGGCGGGCCGGGCGTGGAGAACCGGCTGCAGTTGATCTATCATCACGGCGTCAACCAGGGCCGGCTGAGCCTGAACCGCTTCGTGGAACTGGTGTCGACCACCCCGGCAAAGCTGTTCGGCTTGTATCCGCGCAAGGGCGAGCTGGCCGCCGGGAGCGACGCCGATATCGTCCTGTGGGACCCGGACGAGGCGCACCTGATCAGCGCGGCGACGCATCACATGCGCGTCGACTATTCCATGTTCGAGGGCTTCTCCGTCAAGGGCAACGCGCGCACCGTGCTGTCGCGCGGCGAGATCATCGTCGACAAGGGCGCGTTCTTCGGGAGCGCCGGACGGGGCCGGTTCCTGAAGCGCGCGGCGCGCGGAGGGGCCTGGAAGTGAACACCCCTGAATTGAACACCCTTCAATTGAACCAGGAAGTCCGTGCCAGCCCGCTGTTCAACGAGGACCTGGCCCCGGTGCCGGCGGAGCGCCGGACTTGGGGGCTGTACAATTACGCGGCACTGTGGGTCGGGATGAGCGTGTGCATTCCAACGTACATGCTAGCGTCGGGGCTGATAGCGGGTGGGATGAGCTGGTGGCAGGCGATCGGAACAATCCTGTTGGGCAACCTTATTGTACTGGTTCCGATGATCCTCAACGCGCACGCCGGCGCCAAGTACGGAATCCCGTTTCCGGTGCTGGTGCGCGCGCCGTTTGGCGTGCTGGGCGCGAACGTGCCGGCCATCCTGCGCGCGCTGGTGGCGTGCGGGTGGTTCGGGATCCAGACCTGGATCGGCGGGCAGGCGATCCACGCCATGCTGAAGATTCTGTGGCCGGCGTGGGCGGGCGTGCCGTCGGGGGAATGGATCTGTTTCGGCTTCTTCTGGGCGCTGAACATGGCGGTGATCTGGCGCGGCATTGAAACCATCAAATTCCTGGAAGGCATCAGCGCGCCGTTCATGCTGGCGGTGGGGGTGCTGCTGCTGTGGTGGGTGACGGGGAAGGCGGGGGGCTTCGGGCCGGTGCTGAGCGCGCCGAGCCGTTTCCGCGACACGCCGGAGTTTCTGCGCTTCTTCATCCCGTCGCTGACGGGGATGGTGGGCTTCTGGGCAACGGTGGCGCTGAACATTCCGGATTTCACGCGCTATGCGCGGTCGCAAAAGGCGCAGGCGTGGGGTCAGGCGCTGGGGCTGCCGGCGGCGATGACGCTGTACTCGTTCATCGGCGTGGCGGTGACGTCGGCGTCAGTGGTGCTGTTCGGCGAGCCGGTGTGGGATCCGGTGGTTCTGCTGGGGAGGTTCAATCAGCCGGTGGTGGCGTTCGTGGCGCTGATCGCGTTGCTGATCGCGACGCTGAACACCAACGTGGCGGCCAACGTGGTCTCGCCGTCGAACGATTTCTCGAACCTGAACCCGCGGCGGATTTCCTTCCGGACGGGCGGGCTGATTACGGGCTGCCTGGGTCTGATGATGATGCCGTGGAAGCTGCTGAGCGATTACAGCGCGTACATCTTCGGCTGGCTGGTGGGCTATTCCGGACTTCTGGGGCCGATCGCGGGAGTGATGATCGTGGATTACTTCCTGATCCGGCGGGCGGAACTGGCGGTGGAGGATCTGTATTTGCGCGGGCAGAGCTATGAGTACACGGGCGGGGTGAATTACCAGGCGATGGCGGCGCTCGGGATCGGGATCGCGGTTGCGCTGCTTGGCTTGGTGGTGCCGCCGCTGCGCTGGCTGTACGATTACGCGTGGTTCGTGGGGTTTCTGACGTCGGGCGCGGCGCATTTTGCGCTAATGGCGAGAGGGGCGGAGGAGGCGGAGTTGGAGGAAGGCTGAATCCTCGCGCCACCCTCTACCCACCCGGTTTGTACTGGTGAAAGCCCACGATTCTCAAGCGCGATAGACTATGGGCATGGCAGTGATCCCGACCGGCTACGTCAATCAGGGAAAACTCGCGGACGAGATCGAACAAGCGAAGCAAAGACTAGGCCCGGAGGTCGTTCGTGTAAAGCATAGTGTTGGCGCCGACACGAGCGGTGAACCGTCGATCTATTTCCGAATCGTTCTCACGGATTCCGCGAGCAAGGAAGAGACTTTGGCCGATGTCACGGGAAACATCGCAGGAATTCTTTTCGACGAACTGCGGCCGTATGAAAACTGGGGCTTAAAGCCGTACTTCAGCTTTCGCAGCCAATCCGAACAAGCGAATCGTGACGACCCAGCTTGGGCATGAAAAATGCCGTATCATGACGACCTGTTGCAGCAGGCTCTCGATCTTGTCCACAAGAATCCAGCAAGTCCCACGCAGGCCGATCTGCGGCGATCGATTTCGGCGGCTTACTACGCTCTTTTCCACTTGCTCATAAGCGAAACTGTTGCTCACTGGCGCCTGGATAGTTCGAGAGATGGGCTAGCCAGGATGTTTGAACATCGCGTGATGGCGAAGGCATCGGACAGGATTCTTGATTCCAGGTTGTTTTCGTTCATCGGGGAGGACCCGGCGGTAGTTCAGAAACTGAGGGACGTAGCTAAAGCCTTCGGTCAGTTGCAGGACAAGCGGCATATAGCCGACTACGACAATGCAACTTATTGGACTCACACCGAAGCTCTCCGGGAGGTTGCAGCAGCCGCGAGAGCGTTTTCTGCCTGGCATTCCATCAAGAATGAGAAGATCGCGCAAGATATCTGGTTTCTTTGTTAATCAAACCACGCAGCTGAGCGCTCACGCGAATGTATGCAGGCGATCCTCGTGATTCGGTGGCCAGCGTGGGCGGGGTATGCGGTCGAGGGCGTTGATCTGTTTCGGCTGCTTCCGGGCGCTGAACATGGCGGTAATCTGACGCAGCATCGAAACCATCAAATTCCTGGAAGGCATCAGCCGCCGTTCACGCGGGCGGTAGGGGTTCTGCTGCCTTGGTGCGTGACGGGGCAGGCTGGAGGCTTCGGGCCGGTACATGTATCGCTGCGACAGGGCATGCGCTACGCGCCGCTGCTTAGCCAGGATGCGACGCAAGTCGGGCACAAGTTGCTGCACTCAGCCGCTCGCGTTCATCTTTCCTACAATATTTGCGCCGCCCGCCCGTCTACCTAATTAGATGCAGAAGACGCTGGCCGCCGGGCAGGCGGAGGGCGATCAGGACCGACGGATCTCCGAAGCGATCGGCGCGGAACTGGTCGCCCTACGGAACTTCGTCCGGAAGCACGTGCCGGACCGGCGTGACGCAGAGGATGTTCTGCAGGACGTGTTTTACGAGTTGATCGAGGCGCAGCGGCTGATGAAGCCGATCGAGCACGCCGGCGCGTGGCTCTTCCGGGTGGCGCGAAATCGCATCACGGATCTATTTCGAAAGAAGAAGACGGAAGCACGGCACCTTCCGCTTGAAGCCGCGGAAATCGGCGATGCGATTCGCTGGGAAGACCTGCTCCCGTCTCTCGATGCGGGGCCGGAGGCGGCTTTGGCTCGAACGGTGCTGCTCGAAGAGCTGGAGGAAGCTCTGAGCGAACTACCCGAAGAGCAGCGCGATGTATTCATTGGCCACGAGGTGGAGGGGCGCAGCTTTAAGGAGCTTGCCGCGGAGACAGGAGTGAGCGTGAACACGCTGCTTTCGCGCAAGCACTACGCGGTACTGCATCTGCGCCGGAGATTGGAAGCCATTTACAGAGAGTTCAGGCAAAAGTGAGGACGGACACATGAAATCGAGATGGGCGGCAAGAGTATTGAAGATGGCGGTATTCGCGGCGATCGTCATCGCAGTCTTCGGCCAGGCGGTGCTGCAACTTTGGAATTTGCTGATTCCGGGAATTTTCGGGCTGCGGCCGATCAGTTTTTGGCAGGCATTGGGACTTGTGGCTCTGAGCCGGATTCTGTTCGGCGGATGGGGAATGTTCCGTGGTGGAGCAGGCTGTAGGGGACATTGGCGGCACCGCATGGCTGAGCGTTTGGAACAGATGCCTCCCGAGGAGCGCGAAAGGTTTCGGCAGGGTATCGAGAGCCGTTGCGGACGACCGGCCGTCTTTCAGGATTGACGGCTTTATTTCTCAATCGGGAACTTCGCCGGGTCGCCGTAGCGGCCCCTCGAAGCCGATCACGCTCCAGCCGGCGCGGCCGTGGTTGCCGCTCAGGTGGGCACGAAAGCCGGTGATCCTGTGATGGTGCTGCCTACTGACTACGGACTCGCGCATTCACGTCAGGCAGCGCAGCGGCTAGAACTTCTTCAGCTCATCGACGACGGCATTGAGGCCCTTTTTGCGATACATATCGCTGAGGCGCTGCTCCTCGGGCGACGGGGCCATCAGACGCAGCAGGTGCGCGCCGGAGAGCGAATCGCGATCGGGGACCCAGATCTGGCCGTCTGAGAACTCGACCTGGCTAACGAAACCGGTCATGCCCTGGACGGCGACCGGCTTTCCGGGGCCTTCGGCGAAGCGCAGGGTCGCGTCCTGGAGGGCGCTGGCGGTCTGGCCGGGGTCGAGCATCGCGCCGGGGCGGGAGGCGGGGACAGACGCGGCCCAATATTCCTTGCCGGCGGAATCCTTCACGATCCAGCCGATTTCGTAATAACGGACGGGCTTCGTGGAGCGGTTGCGGACCTGGATGCGGGGGCCCTGGGCGACATCGCTGGCCACTTGGGCCGAACCGCTGAGCGGCTGGACGGGCGAGTTCGGGAAATCCAGGAAAGCGAATTGGAGCATCTGCTCCTGCGCCGCGCCGGAGGTGGTTCGGCGGCCGCGGGCGACCTGAACGTCGAGGCGGGGGCGCGAGGCCTGACGCTCCAGGCTGTCGAGCATGGCGCGCTGCAAACCCTGCTGTCCGTAGGCGTGGAGAACTGCCTTGAAGTGCTGGCGGTCGCGCTGGGCTTCGGCTTCCCAGGCGGTCATCGAACGGCGGGAGTCGAGGCGATTGGGGCCGTAGAACTGGAAATCCTGGAACAGCACGCCGTCCAGGCCGACCTGGACGAGCGGTCCCGCCATGCCGGGCTGGAGGGGGCGCAACAGGTGCAGATCGACGCGCAACGGGAACTTCTCGCCGGGGCCGATATCGAGACTCGGCACGGCCACCGACGCTTTGCCGCCAGGGGTGACTTCCTGGGCGGTAGCGACCATGGTGATGCCGCGGACTCGCGCGGCGGAGTTGTTGAGTAGCGTGAGCGAGAGATTGAGGTCCAGCACCATCGCGCCGCCGCGCGCCGAGGCGCGGGACTGGCCGAAGTCGGCCGAGACGAGCATGATGGGCGAATCGGCCGGGAGATCGATTTTGAGCGAGCTGCGGTCGAGGGGGATTTGCTGGGCGGCGAGCGTGCCTGTGAGGGCTATCGCTGCTACAAGCCACTGGTTACTGAACTTGAACGACATTTTGGATCACCACATAGCCCGAATCCTGGTCGACATACTGGGCGCGGACCGAACCCTGCGCGCCTACCGATACCGACACCGAGCCGGATGTACCGGCGTTCTGCCGGAGTCCGAGAGTCCGGCTGCCCTGCGTCAATTCGATACTATTTGCCGTCGCGCTGAGCACCGGGCCGTCCAGGGCCAGGGGACGGGGCGGCGCAACGGGCCGCTGAAGCCAGACTCCAGCGGTTACCAGCGCCAGCACGGCGGCGAAGGCCCACACGGGTTTCCACTCGCGGAATCCGACGCCGCGTCCGCCGGCCACACAGGCGCCGGCGGCGAGACCGAGGTGGATGTTGGCCTGCATTTCGGCGGCTAGCGACTTCCACTGCTCCTCGTTCATTCCTTGGGGCAAGGCGTCACTGGCCAGATCGGGGGCCAGATCCGGCACATTTCCGGCCAGGGAGGCGTATTCGCTGTAGAGCTTGCGGCAGGAATCGCAGTCGCGGGTGTGCCGGCGGATCTTCCACGCCGCGAACTTTCCGAGGTCGCGGCCGGCGGCCAGAGCCAGCTGGGCTTCACTGGGATGGCGGTTCATCGCTTTCTCCGTTCCATGTAGCGGCGAAACTTCACGCGCGCGTTGGCAATGTGAGACCGGACGGTGGCTTTAGAACAGTCCAGCTCACGGGCGACCTCGTCCGCCGAGAGGCCTTCCACGTCGCGAAGGAGCAATGCCGCGCGTTCGCGGTCAGTAAGCAGGCGCAGGCCGTCTTCGAGATAATCCTTGTGCTCCGAACGCAAGACCTCGGATTCGGGCGTATCCCAGGAGGTCTGCGCCATGGCCGGGTCGATCTCGCAGAAATTGACGCGCCCGTTGCGGCGCAGGAAATCGATGGCGGTGTTGGTGGCGATGCGGGACAGCCAGTGGGCGGCTTTTTGCTCGTCCTTCAACTGGTCGACGCGCTGGAGGGCCTTGATGAAGGCTTCCTGGGTGAGGTCCTGGGCGTCGGCGGCGTTTCCGACGATGCGGTAGATCTGGACGAAGATCCGGCGCATGTGGGCGGCAATAAAGCGATTCTGCCGCTCGAGGTCCTCCTGAACGCCTATTTTGGCGCCGGTTTTGGAGAACGTGTCGCTCACCGGACCATATCCCTCGCTCACCCAGACACTGGCCTGCATAGCATCACCTAATAGATGATGACGAGCGTAGCGCCAGAACGTGGAAGCTTTTTTGCCGAGGCTCTTACCAAATCAGCGAAGCCGCTCCCCTTTGAGTTTACAATGAGAATGAGGAGTTGTCTCAATCACTTATGCGCCCCGTAGCCGTCGTGGGGATCGGCAAAACCGCTTTTGGGGCCTTCCCCGACCGTGATCTCCGCTCGCTGGCCGTGGAGGCCGGCGAAAAGTGCCTTCTGAACGCCAATGTCCGGCCGGACCAGGTGGAGAGCTTCTTCCTGGGCAACTTCGCGGGACCTTCGTTTACCGGCCAGAACCATCTTGCCCCTTATATATCGACAGCACTGGGCATGAAGGGGATACCAGCGACGCGCGTGGAGGCGGCGTGCGCTTCCTCGGGATCGGCCTTCTATCACGCCGTTTCGGCGGTGCGGGCGGGGCTGGCCGACATCGTGATGGTGGCGGGCGTGGAGAAAATGACGTCGCAGCCGACGGCACGGGTGACCGAGATCCTGGCATCGGCGGGGGATTGCGGGGGCGAGATCCGGGCCGGGTCGACGTTTCCGTCGCTGTTCGCGATGATCGCGCGGCGGCACATGCACCAGTACGGGACGACGCGCGAGCATCTGGCAGCGGTGGCGGTGAAGAATCACGCCAACGGGGCGCTGAATCCGGACGCGCATTTGCGCAAGACGATCACGGTGGAGCAGGCGCTGGCGGGCAAGCCGGTGGCGGAGCCGCTCACCATTTTCGATTGCTCGCTGATCAGCGACGGCGCGGCGGCGGCGATCGTGACCACGGCCGAGCGGGCGGGGGAGTTCACGGACAAACCGGTGCTGTTGATGGGCATCGCGCAGTCTTCGGATTACATGGCGTTGGATCAGAAGGAAGACATCACGACGTTCCCGGCGGTGCGGGCGGCGGCGGCGAAGGCGTATAAGATGGCGGGCGTGGGTCCGGCGGAAATCGAGTTTGGGGAGCTGCACGATTGCTTCACGATCGCCGAGATCATCGCGTTGGAAGACTTGGGCTTCGCGAAGAAGGGCGAGGGCGGGCCGTTCTCGGCGGCAGGCTGCACGGCGCGGAACGGGGCGAAGCCGATGAACACCAGCGGCGGCTTGAAGTCGAAAGGCCACCCGGTGGGGGCGACGGGCGTGGCGCAGATCTGCGACCTGGTTCTACAGATCCGGGGCGAAGCGGGCGAGCGGCAGGTGGCGCGGCGTTCGATCGGCCTGGCGGAGAATCTTGGAGGATCGGGCGCGTCCTGCGTGGTGAGCATCTTGGGGGCGATGCGATGACGGGCCCGGGGTATACGGAAACCTTAATCCAAATCACACCGCCGCCGTTTGGCTCCCAAGAGCCCTTGCCGGTT